>Ga0172377_10004842_pt1 | contig 13813 bp, 15 predicted proteins | sample Pumphouse3metaG_FD_119749 | JGI IMG/M metagenome (GOLD analysis project Ga0172377, IMG submission 119749) | Leachate microbial communities from a municipal landfill in Southern Ontario, Canada - Pumphouse #3 metaG | ecosystem: Engineered > Solid waste > Landfill > Unclassified | place: Canada... | reverse complement strand
GATTATCTATAATTCTTAGCGTAAACCAAAGGAGATTTATTAACATGGTTAAAATTAGATTAGCTCGTATCGGAAGAACAATGGATGCTTCCTATAGAATTGTCGTCACCGATTCCAGAATGGCTAGAAACGGACGCTGCATAGAACAGATCGGCAACTACGATCCCGCCAAAGACTTCAAAGACGCTGTCGTCAATGAAGACAAGGCTATCAGCTGGATGCTTAAGGGCGCTCAGGTTTCTGATACTATCAAAGCTATGTTCTCATCCAAAGGAATCTATTCCAAATACTTAGAAGCCAAGAAAACCGCCAAAGCCGCTAGCAAGAAAGCTGAATAAATATGTTCAGCGATTACGAGAAAATAATAAGGGCTGCCTGTGAACCCTTGATCGACGATCCTGAATCAATACTGATTCGCTGCACGGATAATTTAGATAGCGCTGAGGATTCTAGAGATATTCATTTTCTCATCGCTTGCCCTGACGCTGAGTTAGGTAAACTTATCGGCAGACATGGGAGCGTCGCTGATTCTATCCGTACGATTGTCAATGTCAAAGCCAGAGACGATCATAAGCGCATCCATATCAAGTTCGAGTCTTTCGAAGAAGAGAACGGGACTAAGAAAGCCGCCTAGTCTATAAGTTGAATCGGCACCCTCAGAAAAAAATTTTTTGTAGGTGCCTTTTTGTTTAGGTAAGATAAAGTAAGGAGAGAACTATGAACTCACAGATAAAAATCGGACACATTATGTCTACCCACGGACTTAAAGGAGAAGTAAAAATCTTTTTACTTACCGATCTTCCTGACGATTACTACTCAGGCGGAAATAAAGTGACCCTTAGATCAAGAGACGGGACTTCCATTGAAAAAGTCATAAGAGCTTATAGACCCACCCCTAAAAATACATGCCTGGTCTTTTTTGAAGATATCCTTACCATCGAGCAGGCCGAACCCATTATCAAGATGGATGTCTTCGCCCAGAAAAAACAAATCAAAGGCAAAATTTACCTCGCGGATCTAATCGGATACAAAGTTACAGATGAAAAAGATGAAGAGCTCGGAACGGTTGAATCAGTTCAGAATATCGGCGGTAAAGCCTATCTCTATGTCGGCTCTTCGCTTCTTCCTTACATCCCTGATATATTTATTAAATCTCTGGACGACAAAACTGAAAAGCTTGTAGTGACTGAGCAGGGTGAGGATATTATCAAGAATGCTTAAGATAAAGATTCTTACTCTATTCCCTGAATATTTCAGTTCTTTTTTGGATAACTCGATTATAAAAAGAGCTATCGCCAAAAAAGCCGTAGAGTTTGAAATGATCAATATAAGAGACTACACGCTTGATAAACATCATAGAGTCGACGATCACCCTTTTGGCGGCGGGGCGGGGCTTATTATGAAAATGCAGCCTCTATCCGATTGCCTGGAGAAAAACCGCACCCAGGATTCTCACGTCATCCTGATGTCGCCTTTAGGTAAGACATATAATCAGGAGATTGCCAGAAGACTATCTAAAGAAAAAGAGTTAGTTTTAGTGTGCGGTCATTATGAGGGCGTTGACTCGCGCTTCAATAAAAGGTGCGATGAATTAATATCACTAGGTGATTATATTACCACCGGAGGAGAAATAGCGGCTTTAGCAATCTCTGATTCAGTAACAAGGTTGCTTGATGGCGCTATCTCCAGCGAATCTACTAAAGAAGAGTCTTTCAACGATAATCTATTAGAATACCCTCAGTATACTTTTCCCTATGACTATCAGGGAGATAAAGCGCCTGACATCCTGTTCAGCGGCAATCATCTGGCGGTCGAAAACTATCATAGGAGAGAAGCCTTGAGACTCACAAAAGAGTTGAGGCCGGATCTATTCAGAAAACTTAAGCTGTCCAAAAATGATCTGAAAAGATTAAAAGAAATAGAGACCGACACCATTTCCAAAACTGAAAAACTCGCCCTAGAAAAAGGCGAGCGTTTCATCATAGCCCAGAAGAATAAGGCTGATTAATTGCCAGAAGGATTCTTCAGATCTTCAGGCTTGACGTTATTCATCATCTTTTTGGCGTACGGAGACATCTGCTTAACAGCCTGTTTCATCTGCTCCCAGGACCGGATTATCTTATTGACATCAGCCGAAGTCTTACCTGAGCCGTTGGCAATCCTTACCTTGCGAGAGTTCTTAAGGATGTCCGGGTTCTTTCTTTCTTCGGCAGTCATCGAAGAAATGATGACTTCCATCATTTTTTCGTTATCTTCGCCCTTCTGAAGCTGCTCATCAGAGACTTTCGGCATACCGGGCATCATTTTAAGCAGTTTGCCTAGAGGTCCGAGTTTTTTTATCTGATGGATCATCGAAAGCATATCATCGAGCCCGAAGCTGCCGGTCATGATTTTCTTTGTGGTCTTGATGGCTTTTTCCTGATCGATGTTTTCCTGGACTTTCTCAACAAGGGAAACGACATCTCCCATGCCGAGAATCCTCGAGGCCATCCTATCAGGGTGAAATTCTTCTAGATCAGTGATTTTCTCACCTGTACCTGCGAATTTAATAGGGACGCCTGTCATCTTCCTGATAGATAAAGCCGAGCCTCCTCTAGCATCAGAATCAAGCTTTGACATGATAACGCCGGTGAGCTTAATCTGTTCATTAAAAGCGTTGGCGACATTAATAGCGTCCTGACCCGACATAGCATCGGCCAGCAGAAGGGTCTCAGTAAGCGGAACGCTGGACTGAATATCTTTCAGCTCATCCATCAGTTCCTGATTGATCTGCAGACGGCCGGCCGTATCGATAATAACAATATCGTATTTTTCAGATAGAGCCTTTTTATAAGCGGCCTTCGCAATTTCCGGAGGCTTAGTCCCGGTCCTATCTTCATATATATCTGCCCCGACCTTTATAGATAGAGCCTTTAGCTGATCGATAGCGGCCGGACGATAGATATCTCCGGCGACCAGAAGAACTTTTTTATTGCTCTTTTTAAAAAGATTGGCTAATTTAGCGGCGGAAGTAGTTTTACCTGTACCCTGAAGACCAACCATCATAATAACAGTCGGAGTTCCTTTAGCGTAGTGAAGCTCAGAGTCCGCCGAGCCTAAAAGCTCAATCAGGGCATCGTTGACAATCTTTACGACCATCTGCGAAGGAGAGACTTTTGTAAAGACCTGCTGTCCGATAGCTTTCTGTTTTACTTCCTCGACAAAATCCCTTACTACTTTGTAGTTGACATCAGCCTCAAGTAAAGCCAGGCGGATCTCACGGAGCATATCCTCCATGTTTGATTCGGTCAGCTTTGATTGACCTGATAGTTTTTTAAATATCTTCTGAAGTTTATCTGACAGTGATTCAAATGCCATGGTTTAACACCTCGCTTATTTTTTCTAGACCGCTTTTGATTTTATCTATATCTTGGCTGCGTTTCAACTCATCGATATCCGATATGAGCTTTTCAGAGCTAGCGAGAATATGAATATTGCTCTCCAGCTTATCAAGTTCGTTCTGACCCTGCTTAATAGAAAGGAAGACAGCGTTTCTAGATACCCCTCTATTGATGGCAATCTCTCCTAAGGACAGATCGTTAGAGTAGTAATCGGTCAGATCCTGCTTCTGAAGTAAGGACAGGCAGTTCCCATAGATAGATAGGAGTTTATTATACCTATCGATTTTCTCAATGTGGTCCACAGATCAATACCATCCTAAAAGTAAGAACACGATAGTGATTCCGCAGAACATAACTAGAGTAGAGGAGAACATATAGTGGAAAACACTGTACCTATAAAAATGAATCCTATCAAAGGGAAGGTAGACGATAGCGTAGACAAAAGCGGAGATGATATCAGAAATAAGATAGATGATGGCGATGTTAGAAACAAAAAACGGCAATATCAAAGTAAGTGCCATTTCCACTATAAGTACAGCTATACAGGCCTGAATCCATTTTCCTTGAATCATTTATTCTTCCTCACCTACAAGTAACCCGAAAAGATAACTGTCTAAATCGAATTCTTTTAAATCATCCATCCCTTCGCCTAGGCCGATGAACCTGACAGGGATGCCCAGCTGATCTCTGATAGATAGTATAATCCCGCCCTTAGAGGTTCCATCCATCTTAGTTATGACAATGCCGGTCAGAGGAGTAGTCTCTTTAAAGATCTTGGCCTGTTCAACTCCGTTCTGGCCGGTGTTAGCATCGATAATCAGAAAAGTCTCGTGAGGCGAGCCGGTAATGACCTTGCCCATTACTCTTTTCATTTTCGAAAGTTCTGCCATCAGGTTGGCTTTATTCTGCAGGCGTCCCGCCGTATCGACAATAACTAAATCAAAGTTTTCGTTTTTAGCTTTAGTTAAGCCGTCGTAGCAGAGAGAAGAAGGATCGGCCCCATCTTCACCAGCCACGATGCTGACTCCGATTCTCTTAGCCCAGACCCCGAGCTGCTCAACAGCTCCGGCCCTGAAAGTATCAGCGGCTACCAAGAGGACTTTCTTCCCCTGGTCTTTATATCTTTTAGCCAGCTTAGCGATAGTAGTAGTCTTTCCTCCGCCATTAACTCCGACAATCAATAGCACTGTCGGACCCTCAGCAGTAAATCTGATATCGGGGCTTACAGTCTCTCCAGAGGCTGAATAGCCTTCAAACATCTTCTCGACTACGAGCTTATTGATTTCCTGGGGATCATCGATCTTATATATCTTTGCCTCTTTTTTTGCCTGATCGATAATCTTAAAGGTCAGATCGGCTCCGACATCAGACTCAATAAGTATTTCCTCTAGATCACTGAAATACTCCTCGTTGACCTTATGGAAAATATTGGCTAAAGACTTGAGCCTGAACATAAAGCCACGGTTGGCTTTCTTCATGCCACGGACGTAAGCTTCTTTATTTTCCTCGGCTTTTGTATCTTCTATCTCTGATTCAGGTCTGCTGACTTCAGAGGCGGCTGATTTATCAGCTGCATCTTCCTTGTGCTCAGGTTCAGAAGACTCCTCTTTTTCAGAGCCTGAAAACTTCTTCTTCAAATAATCTATCAATCCCATAAACTAAGCCTTCCTATCAATAGCGTCTTTAGCAGCGGCTTGTTCTGCTCTCTTTTTAGAAGTACCCTTGCCGGTTCCCAAGACTAGTCCGTTGCACATAACTTCCACCGAAAAAATCTTATTCTGCTGACCGCCCGTCTCCGAAACCAGATGATAGCTGATACCCGTCTTCACATCTGCCTGGACGATTTCCTGAAGCTTGGATTTATAGTCAAACTCCTCAAAATCTTCATAGTGCTCGATAGAATCCGCAAAGAAAGATTTTACTAGTTTTTTACTCGCCTCAAAATCAAAATGATTATCTAAATAGAAAGCTCCAATAAAGGCTTCGAAAACATCCTCAAGGATTTTAGGATTAGGTTTACCTGACTTTTCCTCACCTTTCGAGACTCTTATATAATCGCCGAAAGAAAGTTTATCAGCGAAAGATGCCTCAGTCGCCCCTCTAACCAGCGAAGCGCGGCATTTAGATAGGCCCCCTGAGTCCATCTCAGGGAATTTCTCATAGACAAAATCACCGACGATCAGATCTAAGACTGCGTCTCCGATAAACTCCAGCCTATCGTAATCCATAAAGCAGGTCTTCTGATTTTCATTGTGGTAGGAGGCGTGGGTAAAAGCCGCCTCATATAAAGAAGCGTCTTTATATCTGATACCCAACCCGTCAAGAAGCAGATGAAAATCTTTTGCTGGCATCATTTAACCTCGAAATCTTTTTTGATCTTTCCGACAAAATCATTTTTTACCATACGATATGCAAGATCGAGAGAATAATAGAGGAATTCACCGGTAGAATTCCCGTGGGTCTTAACCGCGACGCCGTTAATCCCTAAAAGCATAGCTCCGCCAGTTCGCTTGTAATCGAAAATATCGTGAATGTCCTTAAAGCCCCTGCGGCACAGAAGATATCCTATTTTCGTCATAATGTTCCTTTTGAAGGCCGACTTGATCAAAGTCGAGAAAGTAAGAGCCATACCTTCAGAAGCCTTAAGGAAAATATTCCCGGGATAGCCAGGCGAAACGATGACATCTTTTGTCCCGTCCAAAGCATCTCTGGCTTCAGTATTACCCATAAAGTTTATCGACTTATCTTCTTTAAGGATCTGATAGGCCTTTTTGCATTCATCGAGCCCCTTGCCCTCTTCGGTTCCATTCGACAGGAGGTATATCGAAGGGTTCTTTTTCCCCATATTTTCTTTATAATAAAGACTCCCCAGCTTAGCAAAACCAACGAGCTCTTCAGGAGTATTGACATTAGAGGCACCTAAATCCAATATAGCTACCTGTTTGCCTTTAACTTTAGAAGGGAAATAAGAGCAGAAACCGGCTCTATTAACTCCGGGAATGTTCTTAATAAGCATTGTGGCTCCGGTTATAAATCCCCCGGTAGATCCGGCGGTTACTAAACCCTGGCACTTATTGTCTTTTACAGCTTCCAAAGCTTTATACATCGAGGAATCCTTCATTCTTAAAAAGCTTAAAGGAGAGGTCTCCATCGGAACAACCTGAGTTGTCTTGACGATTTCGACTCGAGGACTGTCTTTTAAAAGAGACATTCTATCAGGGTCTCCAAAACACACAAAACTTACATCCTGATTATTCTCAAGATAAGAAGCAACACCTTTGGATAGCTCTTCCGGCCCGTTATCCGAGCCCATCATATCTACAGCGATCTTAATCATGGATCTTCTCCTTTTTTAATAAGCCTTATTATATATATTTACAATATCGTCTTCAGATAATCTAGCGAACTCTCCTAAATACTTATTTTCCCCCAGAGCCTGTTCAGCGCATTTCCTGAATAAATCTTTATCAACGCCGAGTTCTTTTAAATGTAAGGTCAGTCCCATAGACTTAATAAAATCTTCTAAGGCGACTATTCCCTTTAAAGAAGCCTCCATCTCAGGAAGCGAGCTATCGATGTGAAAGACATTGGTGGCAAATTCTTTGAATCTTTTAGCGTTCTTCGCATTTAAAACATATCTGTAGTAAGAAGGAGTCAGGCAGGCCAGACCATGCCCGTGAGTAATATTGAAAAAGCCTGAGAGAGGATGCTCGATAGGATGAACTTCCCAGGGATAGCTGTGCCCAGCGCTCAGAAGATCGTTTAAGGCCAGAGAAGAAGCCCACATAATCTGGCTTCGGGCCTCATAATTATTAGGCTTCTCAAGGCAGATCGGAGCGAAGTGAATGACCGTTTCCATCAGTCCTTCAGCCATTCTGTCTTGAACATATGAACCCTTAACATCCCCAAAATACTGCTCCATAATATGAGAAAGGATATCAAAAGCGCCGCAGGCTGTCTGATATTTACTGACCGAGAAAGTATATTCCGGATTCTCAAATGACACTTTCGGAAGCAAGGAATCCCCGCCGACCCCATACTTCTCGCCGGTCTCTTCATTAGTGATGACCGCACCAGAATTCATCTCAGAACCTGTGGCCGCTAAGGTCAAGACAGTTATCAGAGGCAAGGCGCTCTCAATAGGTTCCTTATGTGAAACGAATTCCCATGGGTCAGTGTTAGAAAGGGCTCCGGCTGCGATGATCTTCGCACAGTCAATAACCGATCCGCCCCCTAAAGCCACTATAGCCTTAAGGCCTTTATCCTTACATATCGCGACACCTTTACGTACTGTACTGATATGAGGGTTGGCTTCTACTCCCTGAAGTTCTTCAAAGTGCACGGAATGCTCGATCAACGAACTCGTGACATCTTTATAAGATCCATTCAGCTTACATGATCTGCCGCCGTAGACTAAAAGGACAGAATCAGAGAATTTCCTTACTTCTGAGCCGAGGCTTTTTTCAACTAAGCCTTTCCCGAAGATTATTTTAGTGCTGTTTTGAAATATAAATTTTTCCATATTGATTAAAAAACGAAGTTTCCGTTTCTGAAAACAGAGACTTGCGTTCCGTCTTCTTTAATACCGTCGATAGAAAGGTCTTTAGTTCCGATCATAAAGTCCACGTGAATCTTAGATTTATTCCCGCCGGCCTGGAATATTTCATTTTCTGTCATTTCTTCACCGCCTTTAATATTCTCGCCGAACGACTGACCTAAAGCGAGGTGGCAGGCGGCATTTTCATCAAAGAGTGTCGACTGATAGACTACGCCCTGCTTAGAGATGGGTGAATCGTAGGGAACCAAAGCAGCTTCGCCCAGATAAGACGAAGTTTCATCGAATTTAACTATCTCGGCCAGCTTATCTCTGCCTTCCTTGGCGTCGAAATCAACAACCTGCCCATCTTTAAACTCAAACCAGAAATCCGAAATCAGAACTCCGTTATAAGATAGAGGCCTTGAAGAGAAGACCTTGCCGTCAACATGAAGTCTATCAGGCATAGTAAATACTTCTTCAGTCGGTAAGTTAGGTACAAACTGAAGCCCATTTCTGATCTGATTGGCCGAAGCCGATCCCCAGATGTGATTCTTAGCTAACCCGACTGTCAGATCAGTTCCTAAAGAATTGGTATAATGAAGACTCTTAAAAGCGTATTTATTGAGGATTGAAGCATGTTTTTTAAGCTCAGCGATATGAGCTTTCCAAAGCTCAACCGGATCTTCATTCTCGAAAATACGGCAGGATTCATATATACAGTTCCAGAGCTTAAGCACCGCCTGAGTAGGAGATAAGCCGGGGAAAACTCTTTTCGCCCAGTTTTTAGTAGGAACGGCCGCTATGCACCAGCCTAACTGGTTTGAGTTATATGCCATCTTGTAGGCATGAAAAGCTTCGACCTGAGCTTTGTTATATCTTTTTAATCTTTCGGGAGCTACGGAGCGGAAGACACATGGATCTTCGCCGATAAGGCTGATTCTAGCGTAGTCTTTGTCGACTCTTTCTTTCTCCCTTGCGATTTCCCATTCCGGAACGAGGCTCAGTTTTGTCGGTGAGACATGCATTAAAGTGTGCTTTTCCACCATAGAGTCAACCCAATCGACAGAGACTGATCTGGCCTTAGCATTATAAAGCTCTAGAACTAAATATCTGACAAATTGATAAGCTTCTGTAGGGGCTTTTATAACAACATCCTGTCTGTTATTGGCTCCGATACCGACCTCTGCAATAAGCTGGGCGTACTTCTTCATCATTTTTGCTTTTTTCATGTAAGCATCCCCCTAGATATTTTTAAAAAATAGTACCTATAAAGATATTATCACTTTTATCTTATTTCTTGCGGTAATTTTAAACTATTTCGATTTTTTTAGATACTGCTTATGAGTTTAAGAAACATCAGAATCAAATAGAGCCCTTTTATCAAGGCCAGCACGGGCCTTGATAAAGCAAAGATATAAAGCTAAAGAAATAAGTGTGCTAAATTATAGGTTATATAAGGGAGGAAGAACTGATGGATGATAACTATTATTATAGATGCCCGACAGGCATCTATATTGTAAATAACGGCTTAGAAAAGGCCGGAGAGATTATTCTAAAAGAGGGATATAAAAGAGTCTTTATTATATATGGCGGCCACTATTTAAAAAATTCAGGGAAGCTGGATATTCTTTTAAGAAGCTTAAGCCAGAGCCACATAGAATACAAAGCCAAAGGCGGCGTCCAGCCTAACCCAGATATCAGTTTTGTAAATGAAGCTATCCAAAAAGCAAGAGAGTTCCAGCCGGATCTGATTCTAGCCGTAGGCGGCGGCTCGGTTATAGATACGGCTAAAAGTGTTAAAAGCGGATATTTCTATAACGGGAATCCTTTAGATTTTAATATGAAGAAAGCGAAACCCCTTAGATCCCTGCCATTAGGAGTAATCCTTACTTTAGCGGCGGCCGGCTCAGAGATGTCGGATTCATGTGTCATCTCCGATAGGACTACCGGCTTTAAGTCAGGGTTTAATGACATATCAAATAGACCGGCTTTTTCTATCGAGGATCCTTCTCTTACATTTAGCGTAAGTCCGTACGATACAGCCTGCGGCTTAGTCGATATTATCTCTCATTCTTTCGAAAGGTATTTCTCACCTTCTAGCAGATATGAGCTCTGCGATTATTTAGCTTTATCCGTGATAAAGCAGATTGTAGACCTCACGGATGAAGTGCTTAATAACCCTAGTAGTCTAGAAGCCCGGAGAGGAATGATGATAGCCTCGACAGTCTCACATAACGGCTGGACATCATTCGGAAAGCCGATGAAATTCATCTGCCACTTCGTCGAACACCAGATGTCAGGAAGACATCCGTCTCTCACCCACGGTCTGGGTCTCAGGTTCCTGCTTGGAGAATTCATGTCTATCAACAAAGAAAAGCTCAATGATAAAATAGTTGAATTCGGAAGATTCGTCTTTGATATGACTAATCCTTCCGCCGATGAGACAATAGTTAAATTCAACAGTTACCTAGATAGTCTTCCGCTGATAAAAACTATGGAAGAAGCAGGGATCCAGAAAGAAGAAAAAGATGGATATCTTTCTCAGTTAAAACTCTAAATAAGTAGTGTATAATGAAAAAAGAAAAAGAGGAATAATAATGGCAGAAAATGAAAATATCCCTGAAGATCAGGGAATCGATGTAGATAAGCTCCTCGATGAACAGTCGCATAATGTCCGAGCCAAATTCGTAAAAGCCGATAAGAAAAAGTACCTCGACTTAAATATGTCCTGGATTATGCTCATCGTCCTCGGCTTAGCGACATTCGGTATCGCCTACGCCCTGCAGCAGTCTCCGCAGGCCAATTTAGGTTCCGGATATATAATTCTTTTTGTTATCGCCAGCTATATCGCTTCTCTGATTATCTATAACCTAGGCAAGCTTCTGTTCGGGTATATTTCTGGATACACTTTATCCAGGCTTGAAATACTAGGCCTTCAGATTGTCGCTGCTGACGGAAAGCTGAAAGCCCGCTACATAATAAAGAATTTCTTTGAGCTTCACATGAATCTGATGCCTCGCTCCAAAGAAGAAGAGCCTAAGCCTACTCTTATGCTTCTAGGCGGAACTATCATGTACGCGATATTCACCGTAGTCATCATCGTCGTATCTTTTTTAGGAATACCTTTTTATCTCACTCTCTGTTTAAGATATGGATTAGCTATCGGAGCCTTATTAGTCTTCTATGAGATGTTCCCGTGCAAACTAGATGTCCCTAACGACATGTACCTGCTTCTTATTACCAATGGCCAGGATAATAAAAAAGCCTTTAATAATATTCTAAGGAATAATAATGCTGAATATGCCGGTCTTCCTATAGATGCTATTGATTTTTCCAGCTACGATGGCTCAAGGATCACACCTCAGACACTTCTATTCAGACTTCGCAGCCAGGTTTATTCTAATGATTACCAAGAAGCCTTAAAGACTGTCGAGCTCATGAATAACCTGAAGCTGAATGTCCCTAGCTGCCAGCAGGTCGAAGCGATGTACGAAAAGATCTATTTATACCTCACTCACGGAAGGTCAACTGAAGCCGCTAAGGAAATACTCGTACTTCAGCACTTAGAGAAGAATACTTCTGATATTACCGCCTCTATCTCTTCGCTAAGGTGCGATATCCTGATTTCCGCTTTATTAGACAACTCTCTGGATGAGCTGAACTCTTCGATGGAAAATTTCATCAAAGAGGCTAAATTCATAGGTGATAATCCTCGTACCCAAAAAGAGATTGAGCTAGTTAAGGCAGAAATCACCAGAATCAAGAATGTTCACTCAGACTGGACTTTAGGTGAACTGAAGATCGATTTCTGATCAGCATAAAAAAGACGCCTACGGATTTATATAAGCGTCTTTTTTCAATGTCAGTTTTCCTGAATTTTATTAATGTCAGCTAAAGTCGGTATGTGGCTGAAATAACACTTGGCTGCTCCACAGAAATTTGCAAAGTGCAGGCATTCTTTTATCGGTTTTCCTTCTGACATCTTCGTGATAAATCCCGCCAGCAGGCAGTCACCGGCTCCGACTGTAGTGACGACTTTGAATTTTCTATTGGTGAATTTATCGAAAAGAGCTTCATTGGGAGTAACAAGGCAGGCCCCTAGATGCCCCATAGAGACTAAGACGTAATTTACTCCGTATTCCTCAATGATCTTCTTACCGATTTCAGGGACTTCTTTAGGCTCAACGTTTCTTCCCGTAAACTCTGAAAGTTCTTCTAAATTAGGCTTGATTAAGAACGGCTTGGCTTTAAGCCCTTCAACCAGAGCCTTGCCCGAAGCATCGAGGACACAGAGAATCCCTCTTTTATTATATCTGGTTATAATTTCATTATAGATAGTCCTGTGGACCATGCCGCTGGAGCCTCCCATAATGAGGATATCCCCAAAATCCAGCTGATCCAGTTTCTTATATAATTTCTCTAGATCTGTTTCCATAACGGCAGGCCCGTCTAGATTAAAGGCCGTCTCAATCCTCTCGCCTTGGACTTTGACATTGACTCTAGATTCCCCGTCTATTTTTATAAAATCGTGCTTAACATCTAACTTCGTAAGCCAGTTCTCGATAAGATTCCCTGTCCAGCCTCCGCTGAAACCTAAAGCAGTATTTTTAACTCCCAGCCCGTTTAAAAGAATTGAGACATTTATGCCTTTCCCGCCAGGATAGAAAGAAGGGTTATGTCCTCTATTGATTTCCCCTTCTCTTGTTTTCTGACAAGAGAACATATAGTCTAGTGATGGCGCCAAAGTCAGAGTGTAAATCATTTGTTTTTCCCCTTAGAATGTCCACCTAGATTATAACATCAGTAAGGGCTGCAGCAGCGAGGAATTTTTCTGTTGACATATTCCCGATAAACCTATAGAATTATCAACGGATGGGCGTTTAGCTCAGCTGGGAGAGCATCTGTTTGACGTACAGAAGGTCATAGGTTCGATCCCTATAGCGCCCACCATTAACTAAGAAAATGGGAGAGGACATCTCCTTTTTTTCTCTCTATAATGTATATACGGAGCAATACCCAAGTGGTTGAAGGGACTGGTCTTGAAAACCAGCAGTAGGGTCCGCCCTAGCAAGAGTTCAAATCTCTTTTGCTCCGCCATCTGTATTTAATACGAACACTGTATTTCTATAAATACGGGTTCGGTGTGGCATTCAGAATGGATAGCCAAGATAAGACAATTAAAATTCTTATTGTAAATAAATTGTCGTCCAAAGTTGAACGGTTTTTTATTCGTTGTCTTTGTTCTATTAAAAAGTGATCATTATTGCTTATCTAATATCAATAAGATCTTGTTCATTCCATCCAAGATAATTCATTTTGAAGTCTTAAAATAACTGTAAAAGTGCATAGAACAAATGCTTCAATATTACTTCTAATAAATTGAAGATACTCAATATATTTAGACAAATATCTCTTCAATCAGATGGTTGTCAAAAATCCATCATCGTTCTTTGAAACATATAGCATTTTGGGTGAAGTCTTGACATTTTCGCTCTATTTCAGCAGAAAAAATCTTTCTCAATAATACCTATATAAATTATGCATTCATTCTATTTTGAATCATCTGAAATTCTGTGTTTTAATATAACATGAAGTTTACTAAAAAACTAAACCTCTAAAGCCAGATAAAATTAATCAATCAGATGTAATTTAGACTAGATTAAAGATCGGCGATATCAGTAAGTACATCAGCAACCAAACTCAGAGAAGATGATCACTTATAGTTTCGCTTTGAGTAAAAAGCAGGTATCGACTAAATTTGGAATATTTAAATAAAAAAATACCGATAATGCCATAGATATTGGTATCGTAAGCGAAATTTAGCGCATCATTTTATAGATGGCCTTCTTTTTTTGATTTACTTATACTAGCTTAATTATGCTCGAATAAAAATGTC
>Ga0172377_10004841_pt1 | contig 13813 bp, 10 predicted proteins | sample Pumphouse3metaG_FD_119749 | JGI IMG/M metagenome (GOLD analysis project Ga0172377, IMG submission 119749) | Leachate microbial communities from a municipal landfill in Southern Ontario, Canada - Pumphouse #3 metaG | ecosystem: Engineered > Solid waste > Landfill > Unclassified | place: Canada... | reverse complement strand
CGTTCGCCGCCGCCCTCTTCGCCTTCGTTATCTTTGTGATAAACTTTCTTAACCGGGTGTTTGGAAAGGGACGCCATAACACGGGAGACGTTCTGGCGGACCGCCTCCTGCTGTTCCTTCTGACGCTCGATCTTGTTTTCCTTGCTCCCGCGCTTATTTTTGTTACTGCCGGAACGGTGCTGGTTATTGCTGCTACGGTTCGGACCGCCGCCGAAGCCGCCGCCGCCATGCTGCGCCGGAGCGCCGCCATTCCAGCCGCCATGCTGCGCCGGAGCGCCGCCGCGTGCAACGCCGAAGGCGTCCTGCATCGAATGGCTAGCGAAACCGCTGTGCGTATGGTCGCCGATGCGACCCGAACCGCTGCCGGTATGGTAGGTCGAAGAACCGGTTCCATGATAAGGGGGACGAGAGCCGCCGACGGGTGCCGGGCGTCCGAAACTGCCGGTATAGCCCTGCTGATTGCCGCCGCGGTTTCCGTAGCGGTTCTGAGCAGCCTGCTGCCTGGACTTCTGAATGCGCGCGAGAATCGCCGCATCCGGTTTGAAAATTTTCGCCTTGAGTTCCGCCTGCTTGAGGTCCTCGTGCTTGAGCGAAGAAACCATCACCGGGCGGTTCGCATTGCCGGCTAGGGCCGATTCCGCGGGAGCAGCGGGCTGCGCCTGCCGCACAGGCATCTGAGGCTTTGCCGGAGCAGGCTTCACAGCCGGCTTCGGAGCGGGAGCCACATACTTTTCTTCCACAGGCTTTGCAGCCGGAGCAGGCTTCGCGGCGGGGGCAGGTTCGGCCTTCACGGCGGAAACCGCCTGCTGCGCTTGCGCAGCGGGCTGCGCAGAAACAGGAACGGCGGGCTTCGCAGCCGGTTTCACGTCCATAGCGACGGGCTTCGCTTCCACCAGCTTCTCCACCGCAGGCTTCGGCGCCTCGGCGGGTTTAACGGCGGGAGCGATGACGGCGGGCCGTGCAGGCTTAATCGCCGCCGCGGCAGGTCTCGCCGTTCCGGTCTTTACGGAACGATGCGTCAGGGAAACAGTGCCCTTGATGACATTCGCACGGTGGACCGTGGCGGAACCTGCGTTCTTCAATGTCGCCGCCGGAGCAGAATTACTTCCGTGAGCAGTCGAAGAAGGCATCGCTTTCTTAGGACGGTGGGAATCGATTTTCGCCTGTTCTTCTTTCGCTTTCGCTTCAATTTTCGCAAAAGCCGAAGCAGGCAGCTTGCTGATCTGCGTGCGGGGGTCCGCACCGCTGTCGCGCAAAAGCTTCATCACGAGGCCAATGTCAACGCGATTGTTCTTGGCCCAAACGTCCGGTCTGATCTGTTCTTCATTACTCATCTACGATTCAGCTCCAAATAGCCGCGGAGATTATTCTGCCGCGCCTTCTGCCTTCGGTTCTTCGTTCGCTGCCTGAGGCTCGGCATCCGTAGCGGATTCGTCCGCGGCCGCGGACTGTTCGCCATCTGCAGACGTTTCTGCGGAATCATCCTTCTTGAAAGGATCTTCCATTCCGTTCGCGGCACGGACCATTTCGTTCGGACGCGGCGTAAGAACCTTCTGCTTGTCTTCATCACTCTTCTGAGACCATTCCTGCTCGCCGAACACATCAAGTTCGCGGCCCACGAGCTGCGAAGCGAGGCGTACGTTCTGGCCATTGCGGCCGATTGCCTGCGCGAGGTCGGCGTCCGCGACGATGATCACGGTGCGGCGCGTGCCGGAAATTTCAAAATACTTGACGATGTTCGCCGGGGAGAGGGAACGGCGGATGAACGTGATCATATCCGGATCCCAGTGGACGATATCGATGCGTTCGTTCGCAAGTTCGCGGACGATCGCCTGGACGCGGGAACCCTTCATGCCGACGCAGGCACCGACCGGATCCACACGTTCGTCGCGGGAATACACGGCGATCTTGGCACGGAAACCGGGGTCGCGGGAAATGCCCTTGACTTCGACCGTGCCGTCATAAATTTCAGGGACTTCCTGGCGGAAAAGTTCCGCGAGGAACATCCCGTTCGCGCGGGAAAGAATAACTTGTGCGCCATTCTTCGTGGAGTCGACGACATCCGCGATGACGGCCTTCACGGAACTGCCCTGGGCGAGGCGTTCCTTGCCGATCTGTTCCTTCGCGGGAAGCACGGCTTCCGTCTGGCGCCCGATGGAAACGATGATGTTGCGCCCTTCGATGCGGAGCACTTCGCCGCTGATCATCGCGCCGATGCGGCTCTTGTACATTTCGACGATCTTGTTGCGTTCCGCGTCGCGGATGCGCTGCGTGAGGAACTGCTTCGCGGTCTGGATCGCCTGACGGCCGAACGCGGCGACCGGGACTTCCATTTCCAGCATATCGCCCGCCTGGGCGTCTTCGTTGAAGCCCTTCGCTTCGTCGACGAGCATATAATGTTCGTCAAGTTCCTCGACCTGTTCGGCGGTGAGGTTCGGATCGTAGTCCGGGAAGTCATCGACGACTTCGACCCGGAGGAACACGCGGACGTCGTTCGTCTCGGTATCGACTTCGACATCGATGTGCTTGGTGCTCTGCAGATACTTGCGCGCCGCGGAGATCAAGGCATCCTTGAGGGAATCCATGACCACCTGGTCGTCGATGTGTTTGTCTTCGACTACTTTTTTGAGCGCGTCAAGCAAATTGATTTTCGGTTCGTTCTTCATAAGAGCCCTTGTTTCAGAATTGAATATCGACCTTCGCCCAAAGAATCTCGGACCGGAGGACGCGGACGTCGCCCGCATTCCCCTTGAGGGTCAAGGTTAAACAATCGTCATCCACCGCCTTCAGTACGCCCGATACAGGTTTTCCGGAGCTTCGCGTCACGCGGAGGTTGCGGTTCAAATTGCGTTCGAAATCCCGGTTGGACTTGAGGGGGCGGTCCAGACCCGGAGAAGAGACCTCGAGGGTGTATGCGCCGGGAATCAGATCTTCGTCAAGATCCAGCGCCGCGGAAAGAGCGCGGCTCACCTTTTCACAATCTTCCACGGTGACGCCTTCGGGCTTGTCAATATAGAGGCGCAGCACTTTGCGCTTTCCCGCCTGAAACCGGTCGAGCTCCACGAGTTCGACTCCGCCCGCGGCGCAAGCCTGCGTAATCAGGGAATTCAGCTTATCCTGAATGTCCAAAGGCACCTCATAAAAATTATGGTCGTTTAACGTAAACGGCCTATCGCGGCAGCAAATAGAGAAAAATAGCGCGGAACGGGCAACCTCGCCACCGGAATCAGGGAGCTTTAACGACATGATTGCGCGAAAGCGCGTAGTCGTTCACGAACAAAAGCGTGTCCGCGAGGGCATGGTAATCGTTCACAAGATCCGGGACGACGCCTAGGAGCGACTGCGATTCATACACGTCCTCCTCGGCGAAGATCGCGTCGCCGCCCTCCCGCGGAGACCGGGGAAGCCCTGTAAGCAACCGGAACCCGCCGAAGGAAATCGCCTCGACCCCCGCATGCACCCCGAGCGCGAAGGACCGCGGATGCGGGCGGAGCATATCATGGCCGGCGAAAGCATTCGCGACGCGCAGCCCCGCAAGGGCGAGGACCGTGGGCGCGATGTCTATCTGGGAGGAGACTTCGGAATGTTGCGCGGGGGCGCCCAGACCCGGGCCGCAGATTACAAAAGGAATCCAGGTGGAATTCGGATAACCTGCAGCGCCGGACGCCGAAGCGCCATGCCCGTCCGGCGGAAATCCGTAATCCCCGAGGACGATGATGTAGGTGTCCGCGGACCACGGCTCCTTCTTTATGGAATCCAGGAATGCGCCGAGCAGCCTATCCGCACGGCGCATATTCCAGCGCATACGGTACCGCAGCGGAAATGCGCGGACCGAATCCGGCATTCCGGGAACGACGCCGGACGGAGAACGGACGGCATGCGTCAGGAGCCCCGCGACGAAAGGCCTTCCCCTACAGGCGAGGCTATCGCGGATATACTCCGCGGACGCACTGAAGAATGAGGAATCATCCTCGAGGGCGCGATCGAAATGCACGCGGGAATACCACTTGCGGTACCATGCGGAAAGATTATCCTCCGCGGGGTCCGACGCGGAAAAGAACTCCGAGGCATAACCCGAATCACGGAGAACGGATGCGTAACCCGGAGCGTTTACCGCGGCAAGTTCCGCCGCGAGATCGCGCGTGCGGTGCGGCGGAAAGCCGAGGTGGGACGAAAGCACGCTTCCCGCGACCGGGGACCCGGAAGCGTACATCCGCGTCCAGGAGGCCCCCGCGCCCGCGAGGGAATCAAGCACCGGAGTCGCGCTTTCCCAAGGGGCGTCCGGATTCAGATAGCCCGCGTCAAGCCCGCGGTAGGATTCCATATAAATGATGATGAAGTCCGCATGCCGGGCGCGCGCCCTGATGAGCAAAGGATCCGGGGCAAGCCCCGCTTTAGGGACGCGGTACATCGGGTAATCGTAACCCGGGTACGTCCATTCAGAAGAGTCCGCGTCCTCGACCACGGCCCAGAAGCGCCGCGCAGAAACGGACGCCGCGCGCACAAGCCCGGGCGTGACCGCATCGCCCTCACGGTAAAGTTTCCATTCCGCATAAAGTACTTTCACCACGGGGGCGAGTTTCCTATCCTCATTCACCCCGATGCGCATCATGCTGAGCGCGAATTGCGTACAAAGGAAGCAAATGGCGCAACAGACGGCAGCGGCACGGAAGCACGGGAGCGTAAGCCTTGAAAGCAGCTGTAGCAAAAGTCTGTAAACACCATACGTCACGGAAATCAGAAGCGGCGCCGCAAAAAGTTGCAGATACGGGACGGATCCGTCCAGTTCCGCGGAAATCAAAATTTTTACAAATGAAAGCGTTTTCCCACAAGAATCAAGCAAAAGGAACGACAGGTGACACCCCAGAAAGCGCAGCGTCTCCTGATCGAAGAATGTCACAAGCAGAAGCAGGCCCTGCACCGCGAAATAGAATGAAGAAATCCACCGGCGAATTTTAAAATGCCGGGAAAGCAGCCATGCAAGAACGAAGAACGGAACCGTCGCAAGGAACATCCACGAGAAATCGACGCCCGCCGCGTAAAAAAAACTTCCGACGGGTCTGTTTATAAACGGCGCCCCGTAAGGATCGGGCCGGAACAACAGAAGCACGCGGAGAACGGCATGCGACACCCAGAACGCGGAAAAGGCGGCGGCGAGGCGGCGGCATTCCTCGAAAGGCGCACGGCATGCGGATTGTTGTTCTCCCATGCTCCGGAAATTAGCTATTTTATTCCGTATGTTGCCAATTATCATCCTTATCCTCGTAAGCATCGCGGGTACCGTCGGATCGCTTTTCTATTTCCGCAAGAACCTGCTCCGCATCCGCAAAAAGAACGAGAGCGAGCCCAAAACGTACAAGCGGGTGCTCAACTACCCGCTCACCTGCCTCTGGTACGGCTACCTGCTCGTGTTCTTCGTCGGCCTCACGGTCAACAATCTGATTTTCAAATAGATTTGTAAATCCTCATTTTCACAATGATTTTTTAGATATATTAAGTCCCAGTATGAGGCAGTATCTTTACATCCCATATTTTTCATTTCTTCTTTTTTACATCACTGGTGCTTTTGCAAATCCGACACCGCATATCAGCTCGTCCAAGGACACTGCGTTCTACAAGGGCGAACAAGGGGGGCAGTACATCGTCATCACCACTGTCCAGAGGGATTCGACAAACAGGATTTCACCGGAGAAAAAGTATCCTAGTGCAAGAAGCTCGATACGTTACGTTGACCCTCAAGGTAATTACGTGACTCAGGCTCGCCATTATTCCTTCGAAGGCAGGGAGCCCGCCATCGCAAAGCGCGACAGTGCCATTCAAATACAAAAAGAATTTCAAACAGAAATAGCCGCATTTAAAGACGACGACAGTACGCGGATTTACAAAGACAGTATGAACGCTTATTTGCGAAGCAAAACCAGCAAAAGCGCCGGCGGAACTTTTTTATTCGCCGGGGGAATCGTCACGGCAGTCATAGGATTCGACGCCGTACTCATATCCCTTATGCTTTCACCTCTGGCTACCGATACCGATGCATTGAATCATAGCATTCTCGCTTTCAGCGCGATAACAGTAGGGGGCATCGGCATCAGTTACGGAGGTCATTTGCTTAGGGCATCCGGAACGGTCGACCAAAATAAAGCCGAAATCTTCAAGCAGAAAAATAACGCCTACAAACTGCGACAAGTCCAAAAAAATCCGATCACTTTGCGATTATCCCCCACGATCGACCGTATGCACAGGCGAGCCGGCGTGAATTTTGCTCTCGGATTCTAGGTTTTTCTGCCGTCATCGCGAAGCGTGACACATGACAATCCTCGCATTTGTGAAAAATGGATTGCTTCAGGGTCACACCCTGCCGTACAATCGATTCGACAATCCGCTCTCCGAATACCATGCAAAGATCCCCGGCATTCCGCCGGGGATCTTTCAATGCGTTTCACACAAAGTAGCGATTACTTTTTCGCGCTTTCCATGAGTTTGCGGCAATCTGCGAAGAAGGGCGCGCTATCGTGCGGACCCGGAGCCGCTTCAGGATGGAACTGCACGGAAATCATCGGGATGACTTTGGAACGGAAGCCTTCGATGGACTGATCGTTCAGATTGATGTGCGTGACTTCGATTTTGCTCTTGTCAATGGAATCTTCGAGAACAGCGAAGTTGTGATTCTGCGACGTGACCATTACGCGGTCCGTGCCGAGGAACTTGACCGGATGGTTTCCGCCGTGATGACCGAACTTGAGGCGTCCGGTTTTAGCGCCACTCGCAAGGCCAAGAATCTGATGTCCGAGGCAGATGCCCATCAGAGGAACTTTGCCCATCAGCGCCTTCGCGTTTTCGATCGCATAGCTCACACCCGCGGGGTCGCCGGGGCCGTTCGAAAGGAACACCCCGTCCGGATTCATCGCGAGCACGTCCTTCGCCGGAGTCTTCGCCGGGACGACCGTGACGCGGAAGCCTTCGATGCGGAGCTGGCGCAGAATGTTGCGTTTAAGGCCGAAGTCATAAGCAACGATGTGCAGATCCTTGCCCGGGAACTTTTCCGGCATTCCATAGCCCTGGAGAAGCGCGTCGTCGAATTCATAAGCCTTTTTGCAAGTCACGTTCTGCACGGTGTCAATGCCATCGAGCCCTTGCCACGCCTTCGCCTTCTTGACTCCGTCTTCCGCGCTCACCTTGCCGGAAGCGCAGATGAATCCCTTGAGCGTCCCCTTTTCGCGGAGGAGGAGCGTGAGGGAGCGGGTGTCAATGCCCGAAAGCGCAGGTAGCCCGTAGCGCACGAGAGCCGCGGTGAGCGATTCTTCGGAGCGCCAGTTGGAATCCTGGTTCAGCTGATGGACGATGAGGCCCGCCGCCTGAAACTTCTCGGATTCCATATCGGTCGCATTGATGCCCACGTTGCCGATTTCCGGCGTCGTGAGCGTCACGAACTGACCGCAGTAGGACGGGTCGGAGAGAATTTCCTCGTAGCCCATCATACTCGTGTTGAACACCACTTCGCCGAATGTATCGACGGCGGCGCCCACCGAGTAACCATAAAAGACGCTTCCGTCTTCGAGAGCGAGGAACGCCTTGCGCTCACGCTGTTGTTTCCATTTTTCCTGTAACGTCATTTGTATTAACCCTCTTAAACGTTGACTTTGGGGCTGTGACGGTGATATTCCTGAATGCTGCACACTTCCACGCCGAATTCGCCCTTGCCGAATTCGCCCTTCATGTCCTCGAGCCCTTCGATCGTCGCTTCGAGAGCGTCGAGGGTCGTGGTGATGGGAATGCCACGCAGAATGCAGGTGGAGCGCATCTTCGCTTCGTCTTCCGCGGCGGCGGCGCCCACGCTAGGCGTGTTGATGATCCACGCGAGGTCTTTCTCCTCGATGAGGTCGATCACGTTCGGGCGGCCTTCCGAAATGCGGAACACCGCGTAAGTGTGAATCCCGTTGTTGCGGAGGAGCGTGCTCGTGCCGCGGGTCGAATAGATTTCGTAGCCCATCTTGACGAGGCGCTTCGCGAACGGCACCACGGCTTCCTGGTCTTCGTCGCGCACGGAGAGGAACACATTGCCCTGCATCGGGATGTAGTTTCCCGCGCCGACCTGGCTCTTGATATAAGCCATCGAGTGACGGTAGTCGATACCCATCACTTCGCCGGTGGATTTCATTTCCGGAGTGAGGACGACATCCACGCCCGGGAAGCGGTTGAACGGGAACACAGCTTCCTTGACCGCGAAATGGCGCGGCGTGAAGAGCTTGGTGTAACCGATGTCCTTGAGTTTCTTGCCCGCCATCACGAGGGACGCTATCTTCGCGAACGGAATGCCCGTCGCCTTGGAGACGAACGGAACCGTGCGGCTCGCGCGCGGGTTCACTTCGATCACGTAGATGTCGTTGTCCTTGACCGCGAACTGGACGTTCATCAGGCCCACCACGTGAAGTTCACGGGCGAGTTCGATCGAGCGTTTGCGGAGGCCGTCCTGAATTTCCTTCGTGAGCGTCGGAGGCGGAATGGTGCAAGCGGAGTCGCCGGAATGAATGCCGGCGAGTTCGATGTGTTCCATAATGCCGCAGAGTTCCGTCGTCTCGCCGTCGGAGAGGCAGTCCACGTCGACTTCCGTCGCGTGCTGGAGGAAGCTGTCCACGAGGATCGGGCGGTCCGGGGAGACTTCCGTAGTCTCCGCCATGTACTTGCGGAGGGAAGCTTCGTCGTGCACGATCATCATCGCGCGGCCGCCGAGCACGAAGCTCGGACGCACGAGCACCGGGAACCCGATGCGGTGAGCGACTTCGACCGCTTCGTCCGCGGTTTTCGCCATACCGGACGCCGGCTGGAGAATGTGAAGTTTGTTCACAATGTCGCCGAAGAGCTTGCGGTCTTCCGCGGCGTCGATCATCGCGGGCTTGGTGCCGATGATGTTCACTCCGTTCGCCTCAAGGTCTCGGGCGAGGTTCAGCGGGGTCTGGCCGCCGAACTGCACGATCGCGCCGTCGCACTTTTCGTGGCGGTAGACGTGGAGGACGTCTTCGAGCGTGAGCGGTTCGAAATAAAGTTTGTCCGAAGTATCATAGTCGGTGGAGACTGTCTCCGGGTTGGAGTTCACCATCACCGTCTCGAACCCGGCCTTGCGGAGCGCGAAGCTCGCGTGCACGCAGCAGTAGTCGAATTCGATGCCCTGGCCGATGCGGTTCGGGCCGCCGCCGAGGATCATAATTTTCTTCTTTTTGGCCGGAGCCTCGCCCGGGCGCAGTCCCGTGCCTTCGGCGAGCTGGGAAGCGGTCGGATCGGCGAGCCTGGTATCCGGGTTCTTATAGTAAGAGTAGAGGTACGGCGTATAGGACTGGAATTCCGCGGCGCAGGTATCGACCTGCGCGTAGGCAGCGATGAGTCCGATGCGTTCGCGCGCAGCGCGGACATCCGCTTCCTTCGCCTTCAGGATCCATGCGATCTGGCGGTCGGAGAAGCCCATGTCCTTCGCCTGGAAGAACAGCGCATGATCCTTCTCCAGTTTTTCAATGGAGCCCACGGAACGGATTTCATCTTCGAACGCGGCGATTTCCGCAAGCTCGCGGAGGAACCAGCGGTCGATCTTGCAGATGTCAAAGATGCGGTCCACGGACCAGCCGCGGCGGAGCGCTGCGCGGACGTAGAAGATACGGGTCGCGCTCGGGCGCTTCACGTTCTTCTCGAGTTCCGCATCGGAAAGCGCTTCGAACTTGGTGTCCTTGCCGTCCGCGCCGAAACCGGAGCGTCCCGTCTCAAGGGAGCGGAGGGCTTTCTGGAACGACTGCTTGAACGTGCGGCCGATACTCATCGTCTCGCCCACGGACTTCATCTGAGTGCCGAGGGTCGTATCCGCGCCGTTGAACTTTTCGAAAGCGAAGCGCGGGATCTTCGTCACCACGTAGTCGATCGAAGGTTCGAAGCAGGCCGGCGTCACGCGGGTGATGTCGTTGCAGATTTCGTCGAGGGTGTAACCCACGGCGAGCTTCGCCGCGAACTTCGCGATCGGGAAGCCCGTCGCCTTGCTCGCGAGCGCCGAGGAACGGGAGACGCGCGGGTTCATTTCAATGACCACGATGCGTCCGTTGTCCGGATTGAGGGCGAACTGCACGTTCGATCCGCCGGTGTCCACGCCGATTTCGCGCATCACGGCGATCGCCGCGTCGCGGAGCGCCTGGTATTCGCGGTCCGTGAGCGTAAGCGCCGGAGCGATCGTGATGGAATCGCCCGTATGGACGCCCATCGGATCGAGGTTCTCGATGGAGCAGACGATCACGCAGTTGTCCTTGTGGTCGCGCATCACTTCGAGTTCAAATTCTTTCCAGCCTTCGATGGATTCCTCGATGAGGACTTCCGACGTGGGGCTGTAGTAAAGGCCGCGCTGGCAGATAGCCTCGAATTCTTCGGGATCGTGCGCAATGCCGCCGCCCGTGCCGCCGAGCGTAAAGCCCGGACGGATCACCACCGGCCAGCAGCCGAGCTTCTTCTGCGCTTCGCGGGCCTCTTCCATGGAGTGCGCGGAAACGCTGCGGGGCATATCGAGCCCTATACGGATCATCGCTTCCTTGAAAAGTTCGCGGTCTTCCGCCTTGTTGATCACATCGGGGCGCGCGCCGATCATTTCCACGTTGTAGCGGGAAAGCACGCCTTTCTTCGCAAGCTTCATCGCGAGATTCAGCGCCGTCTGGCCGCCGAGGGTCGGGAGGAGCGCGTCCGGGCGTTCGCGGCGGATGATCTCCGTGAGCGCCTGCGCGGTGAGCGGTTCGATGTAAGTGCGGTCCGCGAAATCGGGATCCGTCATGATCGTCGCCGGATTGGAATTCACGAGGACGATCTCGTAACCTTCCGCTTTAAGGGATTTACAGGCCTGGACTCCGGAGTAGTCGAATTCGCAGGCCTGGCCTATCACGATCGGCCCGGAGCCGATCAGCATGATTTTTCGAATGTCTTCACGTTTTGGCATATTTTTCCGTTTGGGTAAATCGGTCCAATTTTAGAAATATTCCCCGGCTATTGAAAGATGCTTTTTATGATTTTATTATCTTTGTCCAAAAGGACCACGAGCGCCGTTAGGGGGTGCTTTTTTCATTTTAAACACAAAATAAAAATTCAGGGTAAAATTCGTTTTTTGGGCGGGGGCGCACCGCAAGGCGGCTCTCCGCACAGCGCCCCCTCGCTCCAAAGCGCCTGACCGCCGCGCCGTCATTGCCAGTTCAGCGCAGCGATCCATTCATCGGCAATCACCGGCTTCCTCCGGTCGCCGGGCGCGCCGGCGCTTTTCCGCTCCCCCGTAAAGCCGCAAGCCAAATTCACATCATCCCGCGCTTGACGCGGAACCTGACATTTCCCGCACAAAAAGTTCCGCGCGGGGCGGAACTATTGAAATAACCTTACCGAGAAATCATAATCAAAGCCTAGATCGGTTTTCAACTAGTTCACAAAAGTGATGCTTGAGGAACTGAACACCGATGAGGACGAACGGTTCTCGACACAAATACTATAATTCGACGAGCAAGTTGTTAGGCACTCCGCTGTCGTACAACCGCCATAGCATCTCCGCAGTTTCTGCAAGCATCTTTCCTCAACAGCGTTTTGTGCGCTAGACGAAGATTTCACCACGGCGGAGCTGGAAATTTCAGATGCGGAGGAGCCCTTGATGCATCCAGAAGAACTCCGTGCCACAGAAGAAGACGAAACGCCTACGACAGCCGCAGAACTACTGCTCGCAGCGCCACCGGAATCCGAATTTGGAGAAAAATCGCAGGATGCAAGCGCAAAAGCGAGCACCGATGCCGCAACAAGAACCGATATGGTTTTAATATCCATCTATTTCTCCATTATCATAGTGAAATTTGAATATCGTAAATACAACATAACAATAAACAACAATGTCATCAAGCGCAAGCAGCCGGACTGCGCTATCCATCATCCCCGGAAAATCGCCGATTTCCGTCGCAAAAGCCGTTTATTTATTAGATTAAAGGTACTATGAACTGGACTCTCTACTTCGCATGGCTCGCCCCCTTCCTCGGTGGCGTCCTCGGTCTGTATTTCATTCCGCAGTCAATGAACCTTTCCCTGCAGTTCACGCTCCTCGGCGCATGGGGCGCGATCCTCGGATTCATCCTCGTCTACATCGCATCGCGTTCATCGAAGAAACCAAGCGCCGACGCGGGCGATTTCGACGCAGCCATCACCCGCAAAAGGCCGGAAACAGAACTGATCCCCGTCGTGAATGGCGTCCAGCAGAAAGCGGAGCCCACTCCGACGGCATTCCGGCTTTCGACGAAAGAGCTGGAACAGGCAATCCAGTCAAAGACCACGGAACAGGGGGCTGCGGGGCAGGCCGCTCCGGCACCGGCGCCGAAAACATCCGAACCGGAGACTCCCGACGCGGGCGCACTGAACGCAGCATCGAAATTGATTTTCCCCGTGGATTCCTGGAACGACTTCTGCCGCGGCATTCTCAAGAACCGTCCCTTCCACGAAATCGTGATCAAACTCAGCGAATGCCTCCCCGAACTTTTCCGCGGATCCTCCGGCATCCTGTATATGTACAGCGACAACCAGGCGGAACTGCACCAGGTGTTCGCCTTCGGTGAACATTCCGTAGGCGACCCGGCCATCTCCCCGAACGAATGCGCGAGCTTCAACCTCGCGGAAATAGTCGTCGCGGACTATGCCTCCCCGAGTCTCTCGGGCGGCTGCACGCACCTGCACCACCGCCCCATCGGATATTCGTTCTGCGCCCCCATCGAAGGGCTCGAGGAACATTTCGGCATTCTCACGCTTCAGGTGGACAAACTCCCCGCAGGTGAGACCACGGACTCCTGGAAGGCGAAGCTCAGCATCGTCGCCGCGACATTCGGCCTGTTCGTCGCAAATCAGAGCCTCCAGATCAAATTCCAGACGCACAGCATCCGCGACACGCTCACCGGGCTTTTCAACCGCCGCTATATGGAAGAATCCCTGCAGCGCGAAGTCGCCGCGGCAAGCCGTCACCAGACGCCCATCGGCATGATCATGCTCCACGCAGACTCCCTTCCCTACCTGCGCGACACACACGGGCCGCACGCCGTGGAGCAGATGCTCTGGGAACTTTCGCAGCGGCTTCCCCGCTACATCCGTTACGAAGACATTCCCTGCCGCTACGACAATGACACTTTGTGCGTAATCCTCCCCGGCGCGGACTTTGAAATCACCCGGGAACGCGCAGAGAAAATCCGTCACGAGATCGAGAACTTGCAGATAGCATACGGGAACGCCATCCTCGAAACGACACTCAGCCTCGGCGTCGCAATGCTTCCGCAGAACGCGAAGAACGGGCGCGACCTCATCGAGCAAGCGTGGCAGGCGCTGCTTGACGCGGAAGCAGAAGGCAAGAACCGCGTGCACACGGCAACGGCGACTCCCGCGGAATAATTAAGGAAAGAAATAAAAAGCCCGCGCGGAGATTTCCGCTGCGGACTTTTTTGCAGGAACGCGGGCGATTAAGGCCGTGCGTTTTTATACGCGACGGAACACGAGCGACGTATTAATACCGCCGAACGCAAAGTTGTTCGACATATAATATTCGCAGCCGAGATCACGCCCCGCGCCCTGGATGTAATCCAGCGGAGCGCATTCCGGATCCGGGATATTCAAGTTGAGCGTCGGCGCGAATCATTTCCGGTTAGCCATCTGCACGGACGCCCATGCTTCAATGCAGCCGCACGCACCGAGCGCATTGTAAGTCGCCCAGCTTTCGGCGAGGTCCCCCGCCTTGGTCGCCGTGCCATGTCCGTTCACATAGCCGATTTCCGTTCCTGGAATGCCGGCG
>Ga0172377_10004839_pt1 | contig 13816 bp, 14 predicted proteins | sample Pumphouse3metaG_FD_119749 | JGI IMG/M metagenome (GOLD analysis project Ga0172377, IMG submission 119749) | Leachate microbial communities from a municipal landfill in Southern Ontario, Canada - Pumphouse #3 metaG | ecosystem: Engineered > Solid waste > Landfill > Unclassified | place: Canada... | reverse complement strand
TGTGTTTGATAACTCTTCTTATCGGCTTCAGTGACGCTGTAATCATCTGAATTTAATAAATACTCATTTGATAATAAGTCAAGAGAAATATTGATGCCGTAAGATTTTTCTAAACGAGCATAGAAATCAGAAACAGTAATTTCTGTTCCATCTACTGTAGCTACTACATCACCACTCTTATTATCTAATGTACCTTCGTAACCAAAGTTTTGTTCATATAAAATTCTAATAATTGGATCGAAAATGTCGATTTCGACGCCATCGTAAAGTTTAGTGACAACTTCACTAATATAAGCAGATGTTAATTTGCTCTCTAAGAGTAGATCATACATTTCATCACGAACTGAGGTAGCAGTAGAAGCAAAAATTTCTTTTTCAGCATCTTCAGGGTCTTCAATGAGTACGCCTTCTTCAGCGGCTTTTCCATCACTTAATTTGAATACTAAATAGTATGGAGTACCAAATTGAGTAAAACGTGATGAATAAGGTTGACCTTCAGTCGTATCATTAGGATCTTCCATTGATGCTTCAGAAACTAAAGTTGTATAGATGTGTGCTCTTAAACTTGTGTTAATCTTTGTGATCTCATCATAAGTTAATGTTGGGCTATAAGATACATCGCCTTTACCTACGATAGTAGAACCAGAAATTTCAACTTGAGCTGTTGGGTTTAATAAATTATAAACATTAACAAACGCTAATTTAACTTGTTCAGTTGTCATTGCAACATCACGATTTAAATCACGACTTGTGTTAATGGAATATTTTTTATAATAGTTTTCGAAGTCTTCACGGCTTAATGCACTACGATTTTCATAGTTTTCACCAAGTTTATCTAAAAGGTCAAGACTTTCTAATACTGAAACAACATAGGCATTGACTGGTTCAGTTGAATCAGATTCAGCACTTAAATTCACATAACCAGCTTCGCCTTTTGCAATGCGGATGTCAGGAATCTTATACCAAGCACCTTTAGCATCAGCTTTAATACTTTGGTTGTACATTGCTGCGTTAGCTTCATTTAAGTTAATGAAACGAACAACTAAAGCATCAACATCATAACGACCTTGTTTGTTGTTTTTATAGTATGTAACGAGTGATTGTTCACTAATGTAGTTTTTGTTATCTTCATCAGTAACATCAGTTGCTAATAATTCTTTTGCATATTCGCGTTGTGCTGCACGAACCACATAATTATTAACTAAGAAACTTAATGATGCATAGCCTTCATATGGAATAGGGAGACTGATAATGCTATCAATAATCGTTTGAATGTTTAATGTGTTGTCTAATAAATATTGTGAATCAGCAAAACGTTCAACATTACGATAAAATTGTTCATAATCTTCTTCAAATAATTTCTTAAGATTATCAAGATCATTTGTACCGTGAATACTTGAATTTACTGTTTCATCAAAATAAGTGTTTAAGTCTTCATCACCACTTGAAAGTAATGCTTTCACGTCAGTGATATAGTCCTCAAAAACAATATTATCGATCATTGAAGACAAAACAGAAGCGCTTTGTAATCGTAATTGATCGTAGAGTTCCTTTTCAGTGATTGTTATGCCATCGAGTGTGACGTAAGCATCATCAGATAGGTCTCCATAAGGTGTTTTGTTGCTGTTACCGCAAGCACTCAATGTAAGTATACCAGCAATAATTAGCACAAATATTGCCATTTTTTTAAGTGTTTTTGTTTGATTCATAGTTGTTCACTCCTTTAAGTGTATTTCATACAAGCAAATATAATATAGCATTTTTCAGGGGTCATTGCAACCACTTTCACTTTATTTGTAAATCTCACATATTTGTATGTTATGATGAAAGAAGGTGGTAATTTGAAAGTTTATATTTTAGCCAGTGGATCTAAAGGCAATATAACCTACTTAAAAGTAGGTAATATTAAAGTGTTTATCGATGCTGGTATTAGTTATCAAAAAATAAAGATAAAAATGGATGCATACGGCGAGTCTATCGATGACGTTAAAGCACTTTTTTTAACCCATGAACATCATGATCATACAATGGGTCTTTTAATGCTACTAAAAAAAGGGTTTCTAAATGACTTATTCATGACAGAAGGCACATATCAAGCACTCTCTGACGAAATTAAATCACACATTAAAAATTTGCATATTATTAAGGCTGATCAAGCTTTTGTTTACGAGAATTTACAGGTCACACCATTTATGATATCTCATGATGCAAAAGAACCTGTCGGATATGTTATCAAGAATGGGATTAAAAAAATAGTTCATCTAACCGATACGGGCTATATCGATCAAGGGTATCACGAGTTACTTGAAAATGCTGATTTATATGTTCTTGAATCAAATCACAATCCTGCAAAACTTATGGCATCGCCAAGACCTTTTCTTCTAAAAAAACGAATTTTAAGTGAAAAAGGACATTTGTCCAATGAAGACGCTTGTTGGCTAATTAACAGATTTGTCAAAACTCATGCGATTTGGATTGCTTCACATATCTCTGAGGATTGTAACTCTGTTTTAGATATTGAAGAAGCTATTATTAAGATTTTCGATGATCCAACAAAAATCGATATATACTATGCATCACAGGAAGGACTTCCGGTGATTGAACTATGATAAAAGTCATTGCTGTTGGAAAAATGAATCAGAAGTATTTAGAAACTGGGATACAATATTATATTAAACAAATACCACATAAAATTGACTTGATTGAAGTTAAGGACGAAGCGAATATTCTAGGTGTGAATAGTGAGTCTGATCGAATTTTAAGTAAGATAAAACCTGAAGATTATGTGTGTTTGCTAGCAATTGAAGGTAAAATGGAAAACAGTGAATCTTTTGCTCAATTTATCGATGATAAATTAACCTATCATTCAGGAGATTTAGTCTTTATTATTGGTGGCTCACACGGAGTTAATGAAACGGTTTTTAAGCGTTCTAATTATCAGTTATCATTTTCAAAAATGACATTTCCACACCAATTGATGCGATTAATGCTCATAGAACAAATATACAGGGGGTTTATGATTTTAAAAGGTCACCCCTATCACAAGTGAGGAATTATGAAATATATATTTTGGGATTTTAATGGCACAGTTTTAGATGATGCCAAACTTTGTTACGACATATTAAATGAAATGCTAATTGAAGAAAATAGGCCAACAGTTACCTTTGAAGAGTACTTAATGATTTTTGATTTTCCTGTTGAAAATTACTATGCAAAGGTTTATGATCTAGAAAAAACTAGTTTCAAAGAACTTGCACATCGTTTTATTGAACGATACATGCCAAGAAGCCTAGATTTAAATCTTCATGAAGGTGTAATAGAGGCCGTCAATCAAGCGAAAGAAAAGGGATATCAAAACATATTATTATCTGCATCTGAAGAAACAAACTTATTAATACAACTAAAACATTATGGTATTGATCATCATTTTGATTGGATACTTGGAACATCCAATGTGTATGCTAAGAGTAAAATTGATGTCGCTCTAAAATTTATGAATGAAAATCACATCGATAGAAAATCATGTTATATGATTGGTGATACTCTTCATGATGCGGAAGTTGCTAATGCACTTGGTATCAAGATTATTATCTATACCAAAGGGCATCAACATCCTTCAAGGTTAACCCAATATTCAAATATTAACCACTTTAATGAATTACTTGGTAAAATATAGATAGGTCAAATGACCAAAAAAGGAGAATAAGGATGAATAAGACAGCGATTCTCGTCTGCAGTAATGCTGGACTTGACTACCTAGAATATCCAAAAGATATCACAATTTTAAGATCAGTCATCCATTTTGGAACTGATGAATCATATGATGACTTCATTGATATGGATGCAAAAACATTTTATGAAAGAATTACTAAAGACCCAAATGATATTCCAAAGACGTCATATGTTTCAGTAGGGAGAATGATTGAATTTTTCGAAGATTTAGAGAAAAAAGGGTATGAAGAAGCGCTGGTCATAACAATCTCTTCTGAACTTTCAGGTTTATATGAAGCAGTAAAGAGAACTGCAAGTGAAGTGAATATTAAAGTTACAGCGTTTGATTCCAAGACTTTAGCTTATGCTGAAGCTTATATGGCTTTAGAGGCGCATAAACTTGCAAACGAAGGTAAAACAGCAAAGGAAATTATTCCTTATCTAGAGAAAATTCGCGATAATGATATGATTTATTTCGCGGTTAATACTCTATTATATCTAGTAAAAAATGGACGTTTATCAAAACTCTCTGGTACACTTGGTACCATGTTACAGCTAAAGCCACTCTTGATGCTAGGTGATAATGGAAAAGTTGAAACATTAGAAAAAATACGAACGATTCATAAAGCACACCAACGTGTTATAGAAAAATACATCGAAGATACCAAAGGGTTAGACGTTATTACCTACATTTCGCATGCTCATGCTGATGAGTATGTCGATTGGTTTAAAAATGAGATAAAAAAAGTTTTTCCTAATCGAGAAGTCGTGGTTGCCTATCTTACACCTGTTGTAGGAGCACACACTGGACCTAAAGGTATCGGATTAGGGTTTATTAAAAAATAACGAAGTTCTAATAATAAGCATGCGGTTGCATGCTTTTTATTTGTTCATTTTCCCTTTGCTAGGTGATATAATGATTTTATAAGGAGATGAAAAGCATGAAAAAGTTTTTTGGAGATTTTAAAAAGTTTATTACACGTGGAAATGTCCTTGATTTGGCTGTTGCAGTTATTATAGGGGGTGCATTTTCTAAAATTATTGGCAGTTTAGTTAAAGATATTTTAATGCCAGTCATAAGTTTGTTTGTCGGTGATAAGGGATTTGAAAATTACAAGTATGTCATTTCACCTGCTGATGAAGTTAACGGGGTAGCTGAGAATGCAATCACATATGGTGTCTTCATTCAAAACATAATTGACTTTTTAATTATTGCATTTGTCATCTTTTTAATAGTTCGTTCAATCATGAGAATTTCAGAACGAGTTAATGCAAAGAAGATAGAAGCAGAAAAAATTAAAAAAGAAGAAGAAGATCGTATAAAGGCTCTAGAAGCTGCTGCAGCCCCAGTCCAACCTAAAGTAGAAGACTTATTACAAGATATCAAAGTTTTATTAGAAAAGAATCTAAAATAAAAACCGGATTTCCGGTTTTTTTTATGCGTTTTTAATCATGTCAATAAAAATCTCATAGATTTCATAAGACTTATCTAGTTCTGGATGAAATGTCGTTCCTAATATGTGTCCTTGTCTGACACCGACGATTGAACCGTTATACCAAGCGATTGGCATGACGCTTTTTTCGATTGACATGATTTTAGGTGCCCTAATGAATGTCATTGGGATTTTCTTATTTTTAGTTTGACCATAATCTTTAAAACTGTCTTTTTGCCTGCCATAAAAGTTTCTTGCGACTTTGATATCAAGCAGCTCTAGGTGTGGTTTTTCTGATACTATTTCTTTAGAAAGTAAAATGAGTCCTGCACAGATTCCGAATGTGGGTAAACCATTCATTATCCGTTTTTTGAGCGATTCAAACATGTTAAGATCTAATAACAGTCTCTTCATTGCAGTGGACTCGCCACCTGGGAGGATGAGGCCATCCATTTCTTTTGTTAAATCGCTCAATTGACGGATTTCAAAGGTTTTAATCTTAAGACCTTTTAATCTATTTTCATGTTCAATAAAAGCGCCTTGAATGGCTAAGATGCCGATGGTCAACATTACTCGCCTCTATTAGACATTAATAACTTAATTTCTTGTTCGTTGATACCAACCATTGCTTCTCCTAAGTCTTTTGAAATTTCAGCAAGTATTTTTGGATCATTAAAATTGGTTACAGCTTGGACAATCGCACGTGCTCTTTTTTTAGGATCGCCCGATTTAAATATACCAGAACCGACAAAGACACCTTCAGCACCTAACTGCATCATTAATGCTGCGTCTGCAGGTGTAGCTATTCCGCCTGCAGCAAAATTAACAACGGGCAGTTTTCCATATTTATGAACATAACGAATAAGATCAATTGAGACACCCATTGTTTTTTGGATTTCATAAATTTCATCTTCTCTAAGTGACTGAATTTCACGCATTTCTTTTTGGATTTGACGCATATGTGTAACAGCTTGAATGATATCACCTGTTCCTGGTTCACCTTTTGTCCGAATCATTGCAGCACCTTCAGCAATTCGTCTTAACGCTTCACCAAGATTTCTTGCTCCACATACAAAAGGTACTGTAAACTTAGTCTTATCAATATGATGAATATTATCTGCTGGTGACAATACTTCGCTTTCATCGATATAATCAATTGAAATTGCTTCCAATATTTGAGCTTCAACAAAATGTCCAATTCTAACCTTAGCCATGACGGGTATGGAAACAACTTTTTGAATTTCCTCAATCATTTTCGGGTCACTCATTCGTGAAACCCCACCTGCAGCTCTTATATCTGCTGGAATTCGTTCTAGTGCCATGACTGCAACCGCCCCAGCTTCTTCAGCAATTTTTGCTTGTTCGGGTGTTGAAACGTCCATAATAACACCGCCTTTAAGCATTTGTGCAAGTTCTTTATTTAATCGATATCTCTTTTGATCCATGATAATACCTCCTTTAAAGTTTTATTTTCTTCAGATTTAGTTTATAATATAAACTGGTATAGTTAAATAGTCAGTTATAAACAATTATTATATACCAGATGGGTAAATCTATGCGACATATTATGTATTTGAATATTTATGAGGACATCAAAAAAACAATATTAGATGGAACATATTATGTACAATCAAAACTACCATCAAAAAGAAAACTTGCAAATTTTTACAATGTGAGTGTGATGACCATTGATAGTGCTTATCAACAATTAATAGCTGAAGGATATGTTTTATCAATTGAAAGAAAAGGCTATTTTGTAAATGAGATACCCGAACATCGATTTTTTAAGCCTTCATTTGATTTAAATCAAAGAAACGTTGAATTTAACGACCAACAAGAATTTGATGACCAACAGCATAGAATGACATATTTTCCTCATCAAATTTGGGCTAAGATATCTCGCAAAGTATTATCCGATGATCCTCACATGATGGATTTAAATGTAGATCCTCAAGGATTGATTCACTTAAGATATGAAATAAAAAAATATTTAGAGATCTATCGTGGAGTTATCGTATCTAAAGATCAGATCGTTATAGGTTCAGGTAGTCAAGCTATGATGCAATTGATTATTGCGATGATTGGTAGAGATTTCTTGTATTTTATGGAAGAACCTGGTTTTCCAAAATTAAAAGAAATTTTACGCCATAGTGGTATAAAACTAATAACAGTCGATCAAGACGAACAGGGTATATTAATTCATCAAATTAAAACAAATCAACCAGCTTTAGTTCATGTCACACCTTCACATCAGTATCCAAAAGGTACGGTGATGCCGGTGGGCAGAAGAATTGAAATCTTAAATTGGGTAAATGCGAGTAATCAACGATTTATCTTGGAAGATGATTATGATAGTGAATTTCGATATCAAGGGCAGCCTATTCCAGCACTCCAGAGCCTTGATAAGAACTCAAAAGTTATCTATATGAATACCTTTTCTAAATCTTTATCTCCAGCTATAAAAATCAATTACTTAGTTATACCTACATCACTTATGGAATCATATCAAAAAATTAAACATATTATGGCTTGTAGTGTTCCTATTTTTGAACAGAAGGTACTCACTGAGTTTCTTAAAGAGCATCATTTTGAAAGACACCTTAATAAAGTGAAGAAAATATATCGTAGAAAAACACTTTATGTATTAGAGAGATTTAAACATATAAAACATGTCAAAATTACTGGTTTTGAAGCAGGACTTCATATGGTTTTATCATTCGATTCAAACACTAATATTGAAGAACTAAATATGTTAATTAAAAAAAAGGATATTCACTTGCAAAAAATGGATGATTATTATGATCGTAAGCCTGATGATTGTCGAAAATTCATTTTTGAATATGCATCATTAGATGATCATGAATTATCAAAAACGATTGATATAATCTTAGCCATAATGCAAGAATCATAAAAATGATATTTTGATTGACTTCTTAGATTGTATTTTTATGGGTTTTATGATACGATAATGCCAAACATTGATAGGGTGGCCTTTATGTCTATTTATAAATTTCAAATGAAAGCATATCGATATCAAAGCATGTAAAAGGGATTGCTAGGCATTCCTTTTTGAGTCATTCGAAGGAGCCAACCGGACAAGCTTTTATCCTTGGGGGTTCCTCAAGGATTTTTTTATATCAATTACATAAGGAGATTAAAACACATGATTGTTCAAATGAAAAAAGGATCTACAAAAAAAGAATATGATCACATCACCGAATACATAAAATCTAAAAATCTTGAAGTTAAGGACGTAAGCAGTGAAGCAGTCCGTATATTTGGGATTATTGGCGATACATCAACGATTGAACCCGCTGATTTATATGCATTTGATGGTGTACAAGAAGTTACACGTGTATCTACCCCATTTAAGAAAGCATCACGGAGTTTTAAAAAAGAAGATACCATTATCAAATTTGATCATGATATTGAGATTGGTGGCAACCAATTTATCGTGATGGCAGGTCCTTGTTCAGTCGAATCTGAAGAACAGCTAAGAATCATTGCTGAAGGAGTTAAAAATGCAGGAGCACACATCCTAAGAGGTGGAGCGTATAAGCCTAGAACATCGCCATATGCTTTTCAAGGTCTTGAAGAAGAAGGATTAAAGTTATTAAGAAAGATTGGTGACGAATTTAGTTTATTAGTTGTTACTGAAATTCCATCAGCAGATCTTATTCCTCTTTTTGAAAAGTATGTAGATATTATTCAAGTTGGCGCAAGAAATATGCAAAATTTTCATCTTTTAAAAGCACTTGGGAAATCAAAAAAACCAATTCTCTTAAAACGTGGTTTATCAGCAACGATTGAAGAATGGCTCATGTCTGCTGAATATATTATGGCCGGCGGAAATGAAGAAGTTATTTTGTGTGAACGCGGGATTAGAACTTACGAAAAATATACAAGAAATACATTAGATATTAGTGCAGTTTTAGCTATTAAGGATCTTTCGCATTTACCAGTCATTATTGATCCATCTCATGCAGCAGGTAGATGGACTATGATTGATAAATTATCACTCGCTAGTCTTGCAGTAGGAGCTCACGGATTAATTGTTGAAGTTCACCATGATCCAACACATGCATTAAGTGATGGAGCACAATCATTAAAAATCAATAAATTTACAGAAATGATGGAGCACTTAGAAATAGTAGCAGATGTGCTCGATAAAAAGATTAAATGAACGTATTCATTGTTGGACTAGGTTTAATTGGCGCATCCTATGCTGAAGGACTAATCAAAAAAGGTTATAAGGTTTATGGCTATGATCATAACCCTGAAGTGTTTCAAAGTGCAATCACATATGGGCTTATTGAAGCCGATAGTTCGTTAGAACGCTTAAGAGATGTTGAATTAATTATATTAGCTTTATACCCTAAAGATAATATTTTATTTGTTAAAAAGTATCACACTTTATTTAATGAAACGCAATTCATCACTGATGTGAGTGGAACCAAAGTAGATGTGGTAGGAGAGATAGAAAGTATCCTAGATGAAAAAATAGCATACACATCTCATCATCCCATGGCAGGAAAAGAAACTAAAGGCATAGAGTCAAGGGACCATCGGATCTTTAAAGGGGCAAATTTTTTAATTGTTAAAACGAAAAGAACGAAAGAACATGATGAGAAAATATTAAAAAAATTAGCTTTTGATTTAGGATTTAAACACACCATTTCTGTTTCACCCAAAGAGCATGATGAACTTATAGCTTTCACATCACAGCTTACTCACATTCTTGCAGTAGGACTTGTGAATAGTGATTCTTTTGAACACACGAAATTTGCCACTGGTGATTCTTATCGTGATCTAACGCGAATTGCAAAAATCAATGAGACATTATGGTCAGAATTGTTTTTAGAAAATAAAGAAGCACTAATTGAACGTATTAATGCTTTTCAAAATCAAGTGGATGATTTAAAGTCAATGATTATTAATGACGATAAAAAAGGTTTACAAAAATCTTTAAAAAAAGCTAAAGAAAAGAGGGAATCTTTCGATGTTTATTAAGATGCCCGAGTATGAAATTTGGGTTAAAGAAGGTAGCTTTCAAGAAATTCATCAAATGATAAAAACTATCAAGGATGATCCCTCGATTTTTGTTGTGACCGACCAAAATGTGTATCATATTTACCATGATTTAATTAGAAAGACTCTTGAAATGTATCATCTAGAATTTATTGTGATTAAACCTGGAGAAACTTCAAAGTCTGTTGATGTGTATTTAGAGGTCGTAAAATCACTACTTGACAAACAAATAAAACGAGATGATTTAATCATTTCTTTTGGCGGTGGAGTTGTGGGTGATTTATGCGGGTTTGTCGCCGCAACCCTATACCGTGGCATTGATTACATTCAAGTTCCAACAACATTATTAGCTCAAGTTGATAGTAGTATTGGAAGCAAAGTCGCCATTGATTTAGAAGAAGGAAAAAACTTGATTGGAAGTTTTTATCCACCTAAAGGTGTCATCATTGATCCTTCATTTTTAAATACACTCCCAAGGGAAGAATATGTCAATGGTCTTGCTGAAGTCATAAAAGCAGGTTTAATTGGAAATAAAAAATTATATCATCATCTTTTGACAGAAGATAAAATAAGTGAATCAGAAATCATAGAGGCCATTTTGGTTAAAAGGGATGTAGTTTTAATTGACCCCTATGATCATAAAGAACGAATGTATTTAAATTTTGGGCACACTTTTGGTCATGCCATTGAAAAGATTCATCATTATGATACATATAAACATGGTGAAGCGATTAGTTATGGAATGCTTATGGCCATTGAATTAGGAATTAAATGGCAAAAAACTGATCCAAATTTATATGATGAAGTCAAACAAGTTTTACTCAGATTGAATCTAGTTAAAGAACCATTGTTAAACTATCATGATTATCTGGATTTCATTTGGACAGACAAAAAAAATAGACATGATGGTTTAAGATTTGTGATAATTAGTAAACCAGGAAGTCCTGAACTTTATAAAGTGAATGAGGGTGATTTTAAGTGAACATCACCATCCAACCTAAACATTTATCAGGCGATGTAAAAGCCAGTTCATCAAAATCATATTCACATCGTTATATTATCGCCGCATCACTTGCAAAAGGAAAGTCACGTATCAAAAACGTTTTAGATAGTGATGATTTAATTGCAACAAAGGATGCACTCCGTGCACTTGGTGCTCAGTTCGATGAGAGTGATGTTGTGGGTACATCCGTTCGATGTGTTCGAAAAAACATTTTATGTAAAGAATCAGGATCTACGTTGAGGTTTCTAATCCCACTTGCCTTAATTACCGAAAAAGAGATGACATTTCATGGCGAAGGCGGATTAATTAAACGACCTTTAAGTATTTATGAAGATATATTTAAGGAAAAAGGCATCCTGTTTAAAAGAATCTCAAAAGATAGTCTCCCAGTCGTTGTTAAAGGTCCGTTGATACCAGGAACATACCAGATCAAAGGTAATGTAAGCTCACAATTTATTTCTGGATTACTATTCGCTTTACCACTCTTGAAAGAAGATTCTAAAATTGTTTTATTACCACCTGTTGAATCTGTTGATTATATTATAATGACCATCGATGTATTGAATAAATTTGGTGTTAAAGTGAATTACGAAAATCAAATCATAGATATTCCTGGCAATCAAAGTTATCATTCTGCTGAACTTTGTGTTGAAGGAGATTTTTCTCAAGCAGCATTTTGGATGGTTGCAGGAACGATTGGACATCCAATCAAACTTTACGGTCTTGATCAAAAAAGTTTACAAGGTGATAAAAAAATTGTTGATTTGATCATATCCATGGGCGGATTAATCAAATTTGATGAAGCATATGGCACTTATCAAATAGATCCTTCAACTACAAAAGGCATTTCAATCGATTTGAGTCAAATTCCAGATTTAGGACCGATTTTAATGATATTAGCCGCATTAAGTGATGGAAAATCAACGTTTACTGGAATCGAACGTTTAAAAATCAAAGAATCTAATCGATTAAACGCGATGATTGACGTGCTACATAAATATGGTGTTCACGCAGCTCTCGATGAAGACACCCTACACATTAAAGGTCAAAGCGAACTTCGCGGTAATCAAGTCTTTTCGAGTCATGGAGATCATCGAATTGCGATGGCTATTGCGATTGGTGCAATTAGAGCTCGTGGTTCAGTGACTATTCAAGATGCGGAAGTTGTTAAAAAATCTTATCCTGACTTTTTTCAAATTTATGAGAAACTAGGGGGTATTTTTGATGTCAATTGAAAATTATCGAATTGAGATTGATGAAATCGATCAATTAATGATCGAACTTTTTAAAAAAAGAATGCACGTTGCGAAAAAAATTGGGGAATATAAAAAAGCCAATCTTTTACCAATTATCGATTTAAAAAGAGAGACGGAAATTTTACTTAACCGAAAGAATCAATTAAATGATGAAAAACTATGGCCTTATCTTGAAATTTTCATCAAACAAATTTTTGAACTTTCGAAGGCATATCAACATGACGAATAAATTTGGTTTAATTGGTAAAAATATTATCTATAGTAAGTCTCCAAAAATTCATAGATTTATGGCAGAAAAACTTAATTTAGAGATGACCTATGACCTTTTTGATGTTGAAGAAGAAGATCTTCCAAAATTGGTTAAACAACTTAGATCAGGAGTCTTTCGTGGTTTTAATGTCACACAACCTTATAAACAAACGATTATCAAATATTTAGATGAGTTAACCCCAAAAGCGAAACGAATTCAAGCTGTTAACACTATCTATATCAAGAATGATAAAATCATTGGCGATAATACGGATTATGATGGATTTATTGGACTTCTTTTGACGCATCATATTGATGTGAAAGATAAACATGTGTATATTCTTGGATCTGGTGGAGCAGCGAAATCAGCTTATATTGCATTATCTGATTTAATGGCAAATGTAACAGTTGTTGTTCGAAAAATAACCGATGAAACTACATTTTTCAATAAAGTCATTACATATGATCAGATAAATCCGAAAAAAGTTGATTTATATATTCAAACGACTCCAATTGGGACTTATCCCAATGTATTTGATTCAGTTCTCCATGCGGATTATGTAAAACATCATACTGTGATTGATTTAATCTATAATCCTCCAGTTACACAAATCATGAAAGATAGTCATCTTGGAATCAATGGTTTAAATATGTTAATTATCCAAGCATTGAAGAGTGAAGAAATTTGGTTTTCAAGGAAAATTGAATGGACAACATTACTCATGAATGCTTTAAAGGAAGTGATTTATAATGAATAGTTTTGGTACGATTTTTAAAGTGACACTCTACGGTGAATCTCATCAAAAAGCGATTGGAATTGTCCTTGATGGTATGCCTGCAGGGATTAAAGTGAATCATGAGTTAATCGAAGAAGATCTTTCTAAGAGAAAATCTCAAGCGATAGGAACAACCAAAAGAGTTGAAAAAGATGAATATCAAATCACATCGGGTGTATTTAATGGATTTACGACAGGGTCTCCAATCCATGTCATGATTGAAAATCTTGATACAAAATCAAAAGATTATGAGAACTTGGTGAATCATCCAAGACCTGGTCATGCTGATTTTGTAAGTAGTGTTAAATATAAAGGATTTCAAGACTATAGAGGTGGAGGCCGTTTTTCAGGTCGACTTAC
>Ga0172377_10004837_pt1 | contig 13818 bp, 13 predicted proteins | sample Pumphouse3metaG_FD_119749 | JGI IMG/M metagenome (GOLD analysis project Ga0172377, IMG submission 119749) | Leachate microbial communities from a municipal landfill in Southern Ontario, Canada - Pumphouse #3 metaG | ecosystem: Engineered > Solid waste > Landfill > Unclassified | place: Canada... | reverse complement strand
GTTACCCAGCAGCACTTTGCCCGATACGCGGGTGGTTGGGATGAGGTCGTTCATGCGGTTGAAGCACCTCAGCAGGGTCGATTTTCCGCAGCCCGAGGGGCCGATCATGGCCGTAACCCGGTGAGTTTGCACGGGCAGGTTGACGTCGTGCAGGACGTGGTTTTTCCCGAACCAGAGATTGAGGTCCTGGGTTTGCAGTTGCAGATCTACCATTGTCTTTTCCTTCTGATCAGGCCGCGCGTGATGATGGCCGCGGCACTGATGGCGAGCACCAGAATAAGCAGCACCAGCGCGGTTCCGTAGGCTATCGGCACCTGCTGCGCGGGGTGGGTGCCCTCGGTCATGAGGCCGTAAATATGATAGGGAAGCGCCATCACTTCGTCAAACAGCCCGCGGGGCAGGCGCCGGGAATAAAAAGTGGCGGCGGTGAACATGATGGGCGCGGTTTCGCCGGCAACGCGGCCGATGCTGATGATGGCGCCGGTCAAGATGTTCGGCAGCGCGGTTGGCAGCAGCACCCGCGAGATGGTTTGCCGGGTGGTGGCGCCCAGGGCCAGTGAGGCTTCGCGAAAATCCGCCGGCACCCCGCGCAGGGCCTGTTCCGTGTTGTTGATGATCACTGGCAGAGCCAGGATCGCCAAAGTAAGCCCGCCCGAAAGCAGCGAGATGTCAAAACCCAGCAGATTGGCAAACACAGCCATCCCGAACAATCCGAAAATGATCGAGGGCGTTCCGGCCAGGGTGTTGATGGCCACGCGCAGAATTCTCACCAGCCAGAGCGGTCGCCCGTAATTGGTTAGCCACACGGCGGTGAAGACCCCCAGCGGCAAAGCGATCAGCATGGCCAACCCGGTCAGCAGGAAAGTTCCCACCAAAGCCGGATAGATGCCGCCCTCCCGCATGGCGTTGCGCGGCGCGGTGAAGAGGAATTCCCAGCTCAGCGCCCGGGCACCCTGCCCGAACATGCGAACCAGAAAGACCAGCAAAAACAGGGCTGTCAGCCCCAGCATCAGGGCCATGACCCCGGTTACCAGCTTGTCCGTGAATTCGCGGCGCTTCATCTTCCATCCCTCCGGATCAGCAGCGCCTCGGTTACGAGGTTGGAAACGAAGGTGATCAGAAAGAGAATGATGGCCAGGGCGAAGAGTGACTGGTAGTGGAGGTCGCCGATCACCGTCTCACCCATCTCCGCGGCTATGGTGGAGGTCAGGGGCCGCACGGGATCGAAAACCGAGCCCGGGATGCGGGCCGCGCCGCCAGCCACCATCAGCACCACCATCGTTTCGCCCACGGCGCGTCCAAAGCCCATCAGGATGCTTCCGGCGATGCCGTTTTTGGCCGCCGGGACCACAGCCTTGAAGATGGTCTCCGCGCGGGTTGCGCCCAGGGCCAGCGAGGCTTCGCGGATGTTTTTGGGAACGTTGGAAAGGGCATCTTCGCACATACTGCAAATCACCGGCACGATCATCACGCCCAGGATCACCGAAACCGTGAACACGTTCAAACCGGTGTCCAGATCAAACCATTGCCGCACCAGCGGAGCCAGAAAAGCCATGCCGAAGAGGCCGTAAACCACAGAGGGGATGCCGGCCAGGAGTTCCACCACCGGTTTGGCAAGCTCGCTCAGACGGGGACCGGCGATCTCGGCCAGAAAGATCGCCGCGCCCAAACCCAGCGGTATAGCGATCACCAAAGCGCCCAGCGTCACCGCCAGCGATCCGGCGATCAGGGCCCAAGCCCCGAATTCCGGTTCCGCGTGGGTGGGATACCAGCTGTTGGTGAAGAGGAATTCTTTCAGGTTCACACTCTCAAAGAGCGGCAGCCCTTCACGGAAGATCCCGAAAATGATCCCCAGCAGGCAGGCCACAGTGAGCAGCGCGGCAGTGTAGGTGATGGCCTGAAAGCTCTTTTCCTTGAAGCTTTTAAGCTTCATCCGCACAAATACGGGAGCCTGAGCTCCCGTGTCTGAATGGAGGTTTTGTTGGTTGTCGGGAAAGCTCATCTGCCTATTTGAGAGCGATAAAACCCTGGGCTTCCACGATCTTTTGCCCTTCCTCGGATTGGATGAAGGCGATATAGCTGTTCACGTCACCTTTGGCTTTGCCGTTGGTGTACATATAGAGTTTACGGGAGAGCGGGTAACTGCCCTCCTGAACTGTTTTTACGCTGGGAGTGACACCGTTGGCGGAAACCACCTTGATCTGGCCGGTGAGATAGCCCAGCCCGATGTAGCCGATCCCGCCGGGAGTGCTGCCCACAGCTGAAGCCACGGCGTTGTTGGAGGCCAGAAGCTGGGCGCTGGCGGTTACTTTGCTGCCACTAAGGGCTTTTTCATTGAAGACCTCGAAGGTGCCGGAAGCCACATCGCGGGAGATCGCCACGATCGGCAGATTGGGTCCGCCCACCTCTTTCCAGTTCTTGATCTTGCCGGTGTAGATATCCCGGATCTGCGCGATGCTGAGGTTCTTGACAGGATTGCTATCATGCACCACTATCGCGATGCCGTCCAGGGCAATGGCGTAGGGCGTGGGGTTGATCCCTTTGGATTTGGCCTGGGAAATCTCCTTGCTCTTCATGGGGCGGCTGGAATTGGCGATCTGCACGGTGCCGTTCTGCAGGGCGGCTACTCCCACTCCGGAGCCTCCGCCGCGGATGGAAATGTTCACGTCGGGATGTTTGTCCATAAAGGCTTCCGCGGTGGCCTGCGCGATGGGCAGCACGGTGGTCGAGCCAGAGCAAGTGATGCTGCGAGTCTTGGCAAAAGCTGATGTCAGGCCCAGGGCCAGGATCAGGATAAGGGCGATGCTAAAGTATCTATTCTTCATGATGGGGTCTCCTTATTTAACTGAGGCGGAAAAACGCCATTTGAATTGCAGCATGACGGTGTCTGTGTCCTTCTTGCCATTGGCGAAGTCGGAACCGGACACGCTTTCATCGTAATCTTTTCTTTCATAGTTGAGTTGCAACTGCATGGCGGTATTGCCTGTGTCATCGGGCATGAGATTGTAGTTGAGGCCGCCGGTCCAGGCGTTCAGCAGGTTTTTCTTCTTGCTGTCCGGAAGCTGGGTCTCGTCCCAGCGCTCGTAGCGCGCGGTAAGATCTATATCAGCCCCGATCAGGCTTTTCAACTTCAGGGTTGGAAACACGCTGAGGCAATTTGCCGCGTAGTTTTTGGCGCTGAAAGCGGGCGCGTACGTAACGTCCTTATACAGATACTCAGCCCAGATATCCAGCGGGCCGAAAGCCGCGCGCACCAGCCCGTCAGCCAGCAGTTGGGTGTTGTAGCTGGAGTTTTCGGTGGCGTCGGAGAGTTTGAACTGCCTCTCGCTGCCGTTGGTCATCACCGATCCGCCGAGGGTGAGGCCGGCGATTGGGGTCAGGCGCAGATTGGCCAGAAACGCGGGATCAATGTTATCCTTGAGGTTTGCGCCATAGTTTTTGTAACCCTCGCCGTTGTAAACGCCCAGCTGATATTGACCCCAACCTTGGGGAATGTGGCCATTCAGGCTGATGCCATAGTCGGCGGAGTTGGCGAATTTGTATCCATCAGCGGGGGCTTTGCCGATCAGGCTGTAATCCCAGTCGTAGATGCTGCCGAAATACACTTTTTGCAGCCCAACGGTGGTGGTGAGGTCCGGAACAGGGATCAAATCGCCAAAATCCACGTAGGCATATTTCAGCTTCAGCCCGGCGCCATCCTTGATCAGATCAGTGCTGAAAATATCCACAGTAAAGCGGCCTTTGATGGTGTCGCTGAATTTGGCTTCCAGGCCAACATAGCCGCGTTCCAGAGAGAAGAAGTTTTTGGTGATGCCGCTGTTGTATACCGTCATGGAGGTATCCGCGGGTATCATTCCATTTTGCAGGGTCCAGCGGTTCCACATTTCCCCGCTGATCTTCAGATCCACAGAGTTCAGCAGAGCGGGAACCAGAATAAGCCCCAACAGAGTGATGGTAAGCAGTTTCTTCATATTTGTACTCCTTGTTCGTTTACGAAGTTCTGCTCCTGTTATACGGTTGAAAAGTTAAGATTTTATAAGGCGGGTGTTAAGAATTATTAACTTTGGCTACGAAGGCTTGGATGGCAAACCAGGAATCTGGGAATTTTGGGATTTTCCTGATTGGCTCCTGCTATCATTACGGGATAAATACGGGATCAATACGGATTTCATCCGTATTGATCCCGTATTTATCCCGTAATGATACTGGGGGTGAGATAGGCAAATTATTGGCGCAAGCGGCGCAAGGCCTTGCCACGCAATTGCTTGACCCTTTCCACAGAGATTCCCAGCCGGTTTGCCACCTCTTTCAGGGGCAGACCCTTGTTCACCGACAGGAGTACAACCCGGCGTTCGTCAGCCGGCATGGATTTTGGAAAAGTGAGAGCTTGATCTTGGGAATTTCCAAGCTCTGGAGATTCCGGCGCCGCCACATCTGTTTCCCCCAGCTGCTCGGTTCCCCAGGTGGCGGTCTTTTCCTTGGCCAGAGCGGCCAGCAGCCTTTTCTTTATCCAGTGTCCGGCGTAGGTGGAAAAGTTCCAACCCCGCTCCGGTTCGAAGCGTTCAGCGGCTTCCAACAGCCCCAGCAGGGCTTCCTGACGCAGGTCTTCCAAGGGCAGGCCGCGGTTTCGGAAGCCCAGGGCGAATTTATAGGCCAGGCGAATGTGGCTTTCGATCAACCGATCCCGTTCCAGGTTTGGGTCCCGGTTTGGTTTGTCCGCGACTGAGGTTGGCGTTTTATTCATCGTCCATCTCTGCCAACGGCGGAATGGTGATCTTGAACGTGGTGCCCCGCCCGATTTCGCTGCTGACAGTGATCTCGCCCTGATGCAGCCTCACGATGTGCTTAACGATGGCCAGGCCCAGCCCGGTGCCGCTAAAACTGCGGTTGCGGGAGGGATCGGCAACGTAAAAGCGCTCAAAGATCCTGTCCAGATGTTCGGCCGGGATACCCCTGCCGGTGTCCGCGACCTCAAAAACTGTGCTATCGCCCTCTCTGCGGCAGCGGATGCTGATTCCGCCTGTATCCGTGTAGCGGAGGGAATTTTGCACCAGGTTGATGAAGATCTGTTCGAAGCGGAAGGGATCACAAACCAGCCGTTGCAGGCCGGGGGCGAGTTCGATGTCCAAGCTCAGCCCTTTTTCCTGGATCTCGGGCTCCAGAATGAGGCGGAGATTGGCGAAAAACGATAGCAGCCCGATCTCTTTCGCCTGGAGCAGGGAACTGCTTTCCAGCCGGATCAGCTGCTCCAGGTCGCGGATCAGGTGGATGATCCGGTTGGTGTGGCTGAGGATGATCTTATGCTGGCGGCTGTGCTCCTGGCCGGGCGTGTCGCGGATCGATTCCGTGAAGCCCTTTATGGCGGTGAGCGGGGTTCGCAGTTCGTGGGCCAAATTCACTATGAATTCCCGTTTCATGCGGGCCGTATTCTGGATGCTGTCGATATTGTGCAGGATGAAGACGTGGCGCTGGTTGCCGGCTCCGTGGCTGCTGGAAAGCAGGTAGCTGTGGCCGGCGATGCTGATATCGGCAGGCTCTTCCTTGCCGGCGTTGCCGGAATTACGGATAGCAGCCAGCAGTTGAGGTTCGCGGATGAGCTCCCAGAAACGCTGTTGGCGGCGGGGATCGTAAACCGGGAAAAGCTTGTGAAAGGGTTCATTGGCCCAAAGCACGGTGCCCTCGTCATCCTGCGACCACAGCACGTCCTCGAGGGTGTTCAGCAGCAGCCTTAACTCCTCGCGGTGGACGGCCAGATGCCCGATCGCCCCGTCCAGGGAATCCAGGGCCCGGTTCAAACCACGGCCGAGATCGTCCAGCTCCGCGGTTCTGAGCTTTCCAAACCGGCGCCCGCGGCTTTGGGGGTTGATCTCCCGGGCCTGATCCACCATACTCCGCAGATCCGCGCTGATCCGGAAATACACATACAAGAGGGCGGCGCAGCAGATCAGCCCCGGGACCAGTATCTGCCACACAGCACCCACGCGCAGCAGGGTAAAAAGCGCGATCGCAGCCAGGATAAGGGCTCCGGCTGTGAGCAGCAGTTGTTTAAGGCTGGTCTTTCCCATCTTCCGGTTCGGGTTTTTCCGGCGAAAACTTGTAGCCCAGGCCGCGGATGTTTTTCACCATGTAGGCGTAATCCCCCAGCTTTTCGCGCAGGTTGCGAATATGGACGTCCACGGTGCGTTCCAGCACAACCTTGTCGTTGCCCCAGAGGTGGTCGAGGATCTGGCCGCGCTTGTAAACCCAGCCGGGGCGGCGGGTCAGCAACTGCAGGATCTTGAATTCGGTGAGGGTAAGATCCACTTTTTGCTGGCGGATCCAGGCTTCGTAGCGGTTGAAATCGAGGCGGAAATCGGAGGTGATGTTCAGCACGTTGCGGCTGCTTTCCCAGCCGCTGCGGCGCAGAACCGCTTTCACCCGGGCCAGAAGCTCTGAGGTGTCGAACGGTTTGGTGACATAGTCGTCCGCCCCGAATTCCAGGCCTTTCACCCGGTCCCGGATATCGCTGCGCGCCGTGAGCATGATGATGGGAACGTGTTCCCAGGCGGGATTGCTCTTGATCCGGCGGCAGGCCTCCAAACCGTCCAGGTCCGGCAGCATCAGGTCCAGCACTATCAACTCCGGCAATTCCAGCTGCAGCCGGTCCAGCATGTCCTGTGCCCGGGTGAATCCCTGGGTCGAGTATCCCGCCGTTTCCAGCTTCAGCCTCACCAGTTCCAGGATGTCGGCTTCGTCTTCGGTTACAAATATCTGTTTGCTCATAGGCATCTTTCCTGAAGCCAGATTTGGCGGAAAGTGTTTTCTGGCAAGGAAAAACGCCCTTTTCCGGGTTAATTTTTCTTAACAGAGGCAGCAAATGGCTGTGGAAGAAGCATCGGCGTTTGCGAAAAACGCAGTTGCACGGGGCGGAAAGGCCTGCGGAAGCCGGAACTTACCGGAGGCTGGGGATGGCAGGACAGCTTTAGTTCATTGCCACCCGGAGGGCGTTCAGGTTCACGTTGTAGCCGCCGCTCACCTGCAGATAGCCATTGCCAATGCTCCCCAGGTCGGTGATCCGGGCCTTCATCCACCAGCCGCCTCTGGTCTCCGCGCTAGTCCGGGGCGCACGGTACCGTCCCGCGTCGTCGGTGAGCTGCAGGAAGAACACCTCTTTGTCCAGAACAAGGTCGCTGCTTTTGGCAATGCGGGTTTTGTTGTAATAGCGGGTCCAGATCTGATGGTTGTCCAGCAGGCGGAGAAAACGCCCCTGGTTGTCGTGATCGGGGCTGGGAACCGCCTGCATTCGACCCAGCGACGCGAACACCACGGGCTGGGAGGCCAGCGGCTGTTCCATCACGAAATACTCGTCCACCCGCACAAAATGGGCGTCGGTGCCGGCGTCAGGCACTTGGGAGCTGGTGGCTGGCTGGGCCACTACGGCAGGATTGGGCAGCGCGGAATTGAGCCAGGAATTGGGCACGCAGGCAGTGATTGCCAACAGGGCCGCTGCCGCGGCCACAGCCAGCAAGGCTTTGTCTGTTAAATACTTATACATCTTGTCACACCTCCCTCGGGGGATGGTCTTTCCAGCTTACTATATAACCCGGCAGGGCCGGAAACCCTGTGGGAAAACTGCCGCCTATGCGCCCAGGCCCAGCCGCTGCTGCTGGTATTTCTTGCTCTGTATGTTGCGCCACCAGGTTTTGTTTTCCAGATACCAGAGCACGGTCTTGCGGATGCCGGTGGCGAAAGTTTCCTGGGGTACCCAGCCCAGCTCGCTCTGGATCTTGCTGGCGTCGATGGCGTAGCGGAGGTCGTGGCCGGGTCGGTCGGCAACGTAAGTTATCAGTTCCGTATAAGATCCCAGCTTGCCGGAGGGGCTGAGTTCATCCAGCAGGCCGCAGATGGTGGTAACGATGTCGATGTTCTTCATCTCGTTGTGGCCGCCGATGTTGTAGGTTTCGCCGGGTTTGCCGGATCTGATGATGGTGTTGATGGCGTCGCAGTGGTCACGCACGTAAAGCCAGTCGCGCACGTTGAGGCCCTGTCCGTACACCGGCAACGGCTTGTGTTCCAGGCAGTTGAGGATCATCAGGGGGATCAGCTTTTCCGGGAACTGGTAGCCGCCGTAGTTGTTTGAGCAGTTGGAGATCAGCACCGGCAGGCCGAAAGTGCGGTGCCAGGCGCGGACCAGATGGTCGGAACCCGCTTTGGAAGCGGAATAAGGTGAGGAAGGGTCGTAAGACGTGGATTCTGTGAACATGCCCTCGTCGCCCAGGGAGCCGAAAACCTCGTCCGTGGAGACGTGGTGGAAGCGGAAACCTTGTTTGGCGGAATCGTCCAGGCCGCGCCAGTGGCGCAGAGCCGTATCCAGCAGCACGGCCGTGCCCAGAACGTTGGTGTTTATGAACTCCAGAGGCCCGTCGATGGAGCGGTCCACGTGGGATTCCGCGGCAAAATTTACCACTGTGTCAGGCTGGAATTCCCTGAAAGCGCGGGCCACTGCTTCGGCGTCGCAAATGTCTGCTTTTACAAAGCTATAGCGCTGCGGAAAAGCCTCTTCGATGTCGGTGAGGCTGTCCGGATTGCCGGCGTAGGTGAGTTTGTCGAGGTTGAGCACACTGCCCCGGAAATCGGGGTTTTCAAAGAGATGGTGGATGTAGTTGGCGCCGATGAAGCCTGCGCCGCCGGTAACGATGATCCTGTTCATGAATCCTTCCTTATTGCTTTGAGCAGCTCCCGCAGCCGGGCCAGTTCTTCCGAGCCGGTATAGCTGAGGATGATCCTGCCTTTGCCGCCCTGTTCGCTGAACTTGGCTTTGAGCCCCAGAACGCTGTGCAGGTCCTGCTCCAGGCTTTTCTGAAGCGCCGGATCGGCAATGGGGGAACTGGCCCTGGCCTTGGCGCTGGCAAAGGTCTTGGCCTTTTGCTCGGCCTGGCGGACGTTGAGCCGGTATTGGATAATGTGTTGCGCGAAAAGGGCTTGGAGCTCCGGCTCCACACCCAGCACAGCCCGCGCGTGGCCGGAGCTGAGAGTGCCTTCGGAAACCAGGGCCTGCACTTCCAGCGGGAGTTTGAGCAGCCGGATGCTGTTGGTGACGGTTGTCCGCTCCCGCGAAACGATCTGCGCCACTTCCAGATGGGTGAGCTTAAAATCTTCCGCCAGAGTCTGATAGGCATAGGCTTCCTCGATCGGGTCGAGGTCCTCGCGCTGCACGTTTTCCACGATGGCCAGCTGCAGCTGCTCTTTCTGGCTCACGCTGCGGATCACCACCGGCACCGCTTCCAGGCCGGCCAGGCGCGCTGCCTGCAGCCTGCGTTCGCCGGCGATCAGTTCATAGGCCGAGTCTGCCGTCTTGTTCACGATCAGCGGCTGGATGATGCCGTTTGCTTTGATCGATTCGGCAAGTTCTGCCAAAGCGCCGGGATCGAAGTTCCGGCGGGGCTGGTAGGGATTGGCTTTGATCTGCGCGATGGGCAGAGTGCCCAGATCTGAGCGGGTTTCCGGGTTTTCCGCGCCTGAGGGGATCAGGGCGCTCAAACCGCGTCCAAGACGTTCATTCATGCTTTGGGTGTCCTTTCGATCACCTCCGTGGCCAGATTCAGATAACTCATGGCGCCGGGAGAGCGGATGTCGTACAAAAATATGGGTTTGCCGAAGCTGGGGGCCTCGGTCAGCTTGATGTTGCGGGGGATGATAGTTCGGAAAACCTTTTCCTTGAAATAGTGCCGTACTTCACGCGCCACCTGCATGGAGAGGTTAACGCGGCGGTCGAACATGGTGAGCAGGATGCCAATGATGTTCAGGCCGGGATTGAGGTTTTTCTGGATCAGCCGGATGGTAGACAGCAGCTGGCTAACCCCTTCCAGGGCGTAATATTCGCACTGGATGGGCACCAGCAGGTCGGTCGCAGCGGTGAGGGCGTTCACGGTGAGCAGACCCAAGGAGGGAGGGCAATCCACGATCACATAATCGTAGTCGGCCAAAACGGGTTCCAGCGCCTCGCGCAGCTTGTGTTCGCGGGCGAACTCCTGCACCAGCTCGATCTCAGCGCCGGTGAGATCGATGTTCCCAGGCACACACCAGAGGTTGTTGGTGCTGGTGGGCAGGATCGCCTGCCGCAATGGAACCGACCCGATAAGCGCATCGTACACTTGCAGTTCAAGCTTGTCTTTGTCCAGCCCCACGCCGCTGGTGGCGTTGCCCTGGGGATCGAAATCGATCAACAGGGTCTTCTTTTCCAAAACGGCCAAACCGGCGGCCAGATTCACCGCCGAGGTGGTTTTCCCCACCCCGCCCTTTTGGTTCACGATCGTTATAATTCTTGCCATAGATCTATGTTAAGTTCCAGTCTTTTATTTTAGTTGCGCTTTATCCAAAGCGAAGATGGACCGGCTGCCGTATTCCAACTCCAGGCTCACAAGTTCCCGCGGTTCAAACGGTTCGATGTCCGTCCAGTCTCTGGCTTTGTAGCAGATCAGCTTGCCGCCATTGGCAAGCAGGTCCCGCAATGGACGCAGATAGCGCTGCTCCAGCTTCACGGCGCGGCAAAGAATGTAGTCGAAATCACCTTCAGCGGAGTAGTCCTCCAGCCGGGAACAAATCACTTCACAATCCGCAAGTTCCAGCCTGGCAACCATTTCCTGCAGCGCGCGAGCCTTTTTGCGCACGGAATCCAGCAGCAGCATGCGGCAGCCGGGAGCGGCCAGTTTCACCGGAATCCCGGGCAAACCGCCACCGGAGCCGAAGTCCAGCACTTTGGCTTCAGAAAAGTCAATACATTTCAAAGGCAGCAGGCTGTCAAGGAAATGCTTTGTCCACAGCTCATCCTCGGAGGCCGCGCGGGAAAAGAGGTTCAGGTGGGCGTTAAGTTCCAACAGCAGAGCGTGATAGCTCTCGAATCCGGCCAACACCTGGTCCCGCTCTGGCAGCTGCAGTTCAACCAGAAACCGCTCAAACCTCTCTCTGGAGGCACTCACGGCTTTTCCTCCGGAGGCAGGTTGCGCAGCAGAGACTGCACCAGGAAAGAGCGGTCCGGGCGCATCAGTTCCAGGGTGGCTCGGGCCGAGGGATGCTTGATCTGTTTCAGGGAACGGGCCGCCAGATAGCGGAAACGCTCGCTGGGATGGACGATGTAGGCGTTCAGCAGTTCCACGCTGCGTTCGCTGTGCACCCCCGCCAGCACCGAAATGCAGGCGGTTTCGTACTTTTTGTCTTGCAGGAGGCGTTCCACCGGTTCCACCAGCAGGCTGTCGCCCACTCCGGAGATCAGCGAGAGCGCGTTTTTGGCGGCCAGGCTGTCGGGCAGTTCGATCACCTGGTAGAGTTCGGCGATGAACTCAGGCGAGGCGCCGGCCAGCGCTGCCAGGGCTCTGTATTCCAGTCCGGAAGCGGTGTTCAGCTTGTTTTCGAGCACATAGGGAATGGCCTCCCCGGCACGGCTGAGCAAGATTTCACGGGCGGCCCTGACCCGCTGGACCGCTGAACCCACCTCCCATTCGGAGGCGGCAGAGAAGATGGATTCGATGCTGTCCGTGCTGTCCGGCATAGCGGCGTTTTCGGCCAGTTCTTCCACGGCGCTTTTGGCAATGAGGTTCAGGTCAAGGTCCCGGCCGATGCCGTAAGTTCCGCTCTGCCAAGTCTTGTTGTTGGCCTTGAGGCTGTCCGGATAGCTGTCGGAACCGCCGGCATCCAGGAACAGGCCGATCCCGCCGGCGCTGCGGGCAAGGTTGGCGCCGCCGTAGTTTTGGGGATTGATCCGCTCATAGCGGTCGTTGCCGCTTTTATCCACAAAGAGTCCCACGGAGTTGGTGAGCCCCAGTCCGTTGCCGCCTTCGATGGAGTAGGCGTCATTTCCCGCCCCGTCGATCAGAACACCCAGAGACCAGTCGTGGCCTGCGCCCTGGCCCGGTCCGTGGCGGCTGTAATAGGCATCGTCGCCCATGGAATCGAGCAGCCAGCCGCAGGCCAGATGGATCCCCGAGCCCTGTGGATAGTAAACCGCGCTGTAGATGTCGTTGCCGCCCTCGTCGATGAGAGCTCCGGTGGCGTACCAGTAGCCGGAACCCTGGGCGTAAACGCCGCCGAGGTATCTGTCGTTGCCGGCGCCGTCGTACAGCAGGCCCAAACCTCCGGCCAGATCGGGCCTCAGTCCCAGCCCCATGCCCTGGCCGAGAGTGATGTAATCCAGCGGCATCAAAGGTTCGTGGAAGTACTTACCGCCCAGGCTGTAGATGTCCGCTCCGCCTCTGTCGAGCAGAGCCCCCACGCCGTGGGTGCTGCCGAAACCCTGCGCCGCCACGCTGGCCTGATAGCTGTCGTTGCCGGCTGCATCAAGCATCAGCGCGGTTCCGCACATCGCCGCGCCCTGGGCAAAGAGGCCGCTGCGATAGCTGTCGTTGCCGGCCAGGTCCTGATGCAGGTTCAGCCCCATGAAGGCGGAAAAGGAAAAGTCATCCGTCTGATAGATGTCGTCGCCGTCCAGATCATAGGAACAGCCCAGGCCAAAGGAAGAATGGAACAGCGCCGCTGGTTCCGGATTGCGGTAAAGGTCGTCCCCAGCCAGATCGATCAGGAGGCAGAAGCTGTTTTGCGGTCCGGTCGCCAGGCTCGTTTCATAACGGTCATTCCCGGCCGGGTCCAGCAGCAGGCAGATGTCTTTAAATCCTTTGGCATCATAAACATCGTCGCCCGGGGTCCCGACCGCCATCAGGCCGTGCCTGGTCTTGCGGCTGAGGATCTTTTTGGATTTGAAAGTCAGGCCTTGGACCCGCTCCAGCAGGGCGTCGGACAGGGCCAGGAACTGGATCCCGGAACTCAGCAAAGCCTGGGGATCGAATTGGCCCAGGAGGTTTTGGACCTCCTCCTGGTCCAGCTCGCTATAGGCAGGAAGGCCTTTTTCTTCATAACAAGCCTCATATTTATCAATATCTTCGCTTTCAATGAACTGCCAGTGCCAGAAGCTGAGCAGCATTCTTTTTTCCTCCGGGCTGAAGGCAGCGAAGGCTGGCTGAAACCCGGTTGCCAGATAGTCCAAACCGCTTTCCAGCCAGGCGAAGATATCCTCCGGCTTTCTCACCTGAGCGGCCAATTGCTGATCAAACAGTGATCTGGAAGCCGGATAGAGGCTGGCGAAGAGACCCGGATCGAGGTTGAAGGCGATGCCGCCCAGCTGCCTTAGCAGAGCCGGCAAGGCTTCCGGACCATCCAAACAGCAGGTTTCGCGCAGTTCCTGCATGTCCTCAAGGCCCCGCCAGGGATCCTGCAGCTGGCGCAACTGCCAGTCCAGCTTGTACTTGGTGCTCAGATCCCAGTCTTTCTCAAAAGCCGGGGCGGAGGGTTCGAAAGCTGCCTCAGCCAGCATCTCTTCCAAGATCCGGGTTTCGGCCGGGCTCAGCAGGGCTTCCGATCCAAGCAAGCACATACAGGCTAAAAATGCCGCCAGGCAGAGGATATTTCGCATCTGATATGTCTCCTTCTTTAAAAGCCAGAAATGAAGGCCATAGAATTATGTCAACAACTATCGCCGCCGGACTCGGCTGCTGCTCATGCAACGTGACAACGAAATCTGCAAATTGTGCAGCGAAATCTGCAAACTGTCGCATCGTAGCTCATCATTACTCATCCTTACCAAGACCCCATTAGGTAGTTTTTGACAGGATTTCTGCAAATAAGATCACCGAAAACTTCAAATTATGACAGGATTTCTGCATATCAATTCATTGGTTTAGATATCACTCGCAACACCTAACAACACAGCTACCTGCTCTGCTTCAGAGATCAGACCAGATTTCGAGTTTTTTACGGCTGTTAGCTGCTCTTTTATGGATACATAGTTAT
>Ga0172377_10004836_pt1 | contig 13819 bp, 10 predicted proteins | sample Pumphouse3metaG_FD_119749 | JGI IMG/M metagenome (GOLD analysis project Ga0172377, IMG submission 119749) | Leachate microbial communities from a municipal landfill in Southern Ontario, Canada - Pumphouse #3 metaG | ecosystem: Engineered > Solid waste > Landfill > Unclassified | place: Canada... | reverse complement strand
TCGCCAGAAGAGACGTAAGCGCAATCGGCTCATCAACATTTTTTGTTGGGCTTCATATCACCTATTGGCGGGGCCGTGAGAGGCTAGTGTTTTTCAGTTCATACTTTTAAAAGAATTCATTCTCGAAAATAATATTTTTACTGCATTGATTTTTTAAAACAGCTCAATTATAAATCGAGAGAGTATCCTTGCGTATGATGGAATGAAGATTATATATATTGTTATGATTCTACATTCAGACTCACTTGGAAACAAGATTATCTCAAATTAGATTGCCATATAGCAAAATTTATTCTGCTGATGAATTTCTATTAATCTAGTTTCACGCCATGAAAATCATTCCAAAGCACCTATGCTCTGGCGATATTCAACCATCTTGAGCTGGAGCTGTGAGTAAGCATCCGTGTAGCGATCTCGGCATTGTTGATATTGTTGTTGGGCAATGAGTAGATCGTTCATGGTCACAGTACCAGCATGATAATAGTCACTATTCAGTCGTAAGTTTTCTTTACTCTGTTCAATGCTCTTGCGTGATAATTCAAGTTGTTTGTATGCATCATCCAAATCGTTCCAATCTTTTTGCATACGAATCTTCAACAACTGAGTGTTGATTGCCAATTGCTCACGAGCATTATCTTCAACCAGCTTGCTACGCTTAATTGCATGGGAGCCACCCCACCATCCCGAGATAGGGATGCTCATGGTAACGAACATTGAGGCAAAGTTGTTGTTTGTACCTTTACCCATATTATAGTAACTATATCCTGCGCCAATTCCCAAAGAAGGCATCCGTTTCCCAATCTCAAGCTTATACTGTAGGTTGGTAGCCTCAACGTCTTTTTGAAGCAATTGATATTCTGGTAACTCATTCACAGCCTGATTATGATCCACCTTGATGGCTGGATAGACAGGCATCTGCAATAGATCACCATCAGCGGATACATCAATGTCTTTGTTTTCCATTCCGATATACTGTGCCAGTACAAGCCTAGCCAGCTTAAGCCCATTGTCTAGCTTCAAGCGGGCACTCTCAACTTCGTTCTGCTTAAGCTGTACCGAAAGAAGATCATTTCTCATGCCAACCCCTGATTTTACCGCTACGCTGGCATCCTTTTCTAAATTGGAGAGCATGTCACCAACAACGTCAAGAGTTTTCTGTTTCTCCTTGAGAGTAATTATCTGCCAGAAATATTGTTCCGCCTGAAGTAGGACTGATTTTTTTGAGGTCTGACTCTGTAGTTGTTTTGCCTCCACATTAACCTTGGCAAGACGGTTGCCATTAATAATTTGTCCTCCCATATATAATGGTTGTACCGCAGTTACTCCAACCATGAGACCATGATCAACCATGTTTACAGGAATGTTTGCAGGGATTTTCACGGCAAGTTCAGTAGGAATGAGTTGTGCTAAGGATGAAGGTATTACTTCATTTGTGGCAATATTCGCCTTTATCATATCAACGTTGGTCTTAAATCCAACTCCAACAGCATTCACTTGTGGGAAATAGTTTGTTTTGGCTTCTTTTTGTTGTTCCTGTGCCTGAATCAAAGCATTATCTGATGAGCGTGTCACAATATTATTAGCCACGGCAAGTTCACGAACTTGCTGTAATGTAAGCTGTTGCTGAGCTATTGCACTCTCAAAGAATCCAAGACACAATATTGTTGCAAATATATATTTCATGATTTCTTAACTTTTGAGATATTTGTAATATCAATTATAGTTTCTCCATTTCAAGGCTCCTCAGTCTATTTTTTGTAGAGCCACTTTCCAAAAGCCAATAAGCGATTGGCATAACAGTCAGAATAAGTACCATCGTAATGATTGTGCCGAAAAAAATCACATTGCCCATGGGTTGCCAAAGTCCTGAGTTTCCTAATATCATAGGAATCACACCCATTGAAGCAGCTGCTGAAGTTAAGAAGATCGGTCTCATTCGTCGTTTGGCACTCATTAATATTGCCTGATGTGCTGAGAGATGTTCCAATTCGCGCAGTTCTTCGGCATAGTCATACATGATTATCACATTACGCACTAATATTCCCATAAGAGAAATTATTCCAAGATAGCAGGTCAACGAGAATTCCCCTCTAGGGATAACTACGCCCATAGCTGTTCCAAATATAACAAGAGAGAGTGACACTAGAAGCAGACAAGCTGTTCTAATACGTCGGAAATGAATCAGCATGAGAAAGAAAATGATGACAATGCTAATCATCAATCCTGATATGATTTGAGGAGTAGCTTCCTGAGCCTGTTCATACTCTCCTCCCCATTCCATCTTTATGCCTGCAGGTAATAAATTTGATTTAATTTCCTTTTGGAGTTTTGTAGTGACGGCCATCACATTTTGTCTATCTACAACATCCGCCATTATAGTGATGGTTCGCACTCCATTTCGGTGGCATATCTGACCATCTTCCCATTTGGGGACCACATTTGCAATCTGTCTCAAAGGAACGGTCTTTATCCCACCTGCTACAGCTATGGGTTCATCAGCGATGTTTTCAATAGTACTTTTATCAACGTTTGTTGTCTTCACTTTTACGGGAATACCATAGTCTCCATTCCAGATAGTGGTAACAGGTATGCCACCTAATGTATATCGTGTCGCCATGGCTAGTTCCACTTGGGCATTTGTCACCCCAAGGCGATTCGCACGTAACTGATTTAGCTGAATATCTGTAGTCAGCAAAGGCTCATTGACATCATTGCGAACAAGCAGTAGAGAATCATTACGTCTTAGTATTTGGGTTAAGCTGTCTGCCGTTTGTTTGAGTTGTGTCCAGTCTGATCCACTTAGCCTAATCTCCACAGAGTTCCCTTCAGCACTATAACTCAACTGCTTGAATCTCACATAGGCGCCAGGAAAGGCATTAGCGTACCTCATCCGATAGTCTTCAAGAATTGCTGTTGTTTCCGCGTTTCCCTTAGTGTTGACTATGAACTGAGCATAATTCTTTCCTCCGAATTGTGGTGCATAGGAGGTCTGGAAACGGGGTGACGCAGTACCCTTGAAGGAAGCTATTGACACGATGCGCTCGTCTTTATGTAATATATGCTCCAATGAGTCTGCAATCTCTACAGTGCGGTCCAGAGAAGATCCTGTGGGAAGATAGATTTCGACAGCAAACTGGTTGCGTTCTGCGGTAGGCATCAACTTCTGTGGAAGATGTCTCATAATTAGGCCTCCAATTACGACGGATGTGACCGCTGTTGCCACTACACCATAAGGATGACGGAAACAGAAATCGATGAGATAATCATAGTATTTCTGCATAGTATTGAGCAAAGAAAACTTTGCTTTGCCATCTTTGTTAAATCTTTCCTGAATTGGTTCTTTAATAAAAAAATACTGCATGAAAGGTACAACAAGTTCTGCGACCAAGATTGATACCATTAGTACAATGGTCATGCCCCAAGGGAATAAAAGTAAAAAGTCACCGAACATACCCTTCATCGTAAGTAGCAAGGGAAAGAAAGTCACTGAGATGGCTAAAGTTGCGGAAAATATAGATTTAAAGAAATGGGTTGCACTCTGGACACTTGCCTTCCATCTACTCTTCCCTTCTCCCAAAAGCTCCACATAATTATCAATGATGACAATAGAATTGTCAACTATCATTCCAAGGGTAACAATCAAGGCTGCCAATGTAACCGTATTGAGTTCTATGCCAAAGGCATAAAATATTCCAAGAGAAATAAAAATAGTGATTGGAATAGTACTTGCAGCAACTAATGCTACGCGTATGGGTAACAATAGCAACACCACAATAATTACTGCCAAGACAGCAATGAGCAATTCTTTTAAGAAATTGACTACCGAGTCGCCTACGACCTGACTCTGGTCAGTGATTGTACACATTGAGACTTCCTCTGGGAGTGTTTTTTCAAAGTCTGATATCACATCTTTGACCTCTGCACCCATCTCAGTAATAGATCTTCCCTTCTTTATTTCAACGCTAAGCACAAGGCACTTTTTGCCATTATTGGTGACAAAACTTGATGGCTTAGAGTATTCACGTCGCACGGAAGCTATGTCCCTTACTCGTACGACATGACCATCTGGACCAGAATACACTACCATCTGTTCCACGTCATTTACAATGTTGAGAGAAGATGCCACGTGAATTGGAGCCTCATAATCAGGAGTGGACCTTGAACCGCCAGTAGTGGTAAAGCCCTGAGCCATTAGCGCAGCAGTCACGACACTCTGTCCAATTCCAAATTGCGAAAGTTTCTTTGTGTCTATATATACCCCTATCTGCTCCTGTTGCTGACCAGTGACACTTAAGCGTCCCACGCTTTCGATGCTTCGCAAACGCATCATCAAGTCATCCATATAGTCATCGAGCTCTCGATATGTCTTGTCTTTGCTTTCCATAGTAATGAGTAGAGAAGAAGCATCACCAAAATCATCGTTTACGACCAAAGCAACTACACCAGCCGGGAGTGATTGTTTGAACTGCTGTGCACCAAGCTTGAATCGGCTCCAGAAGTTTTCCTTGTCTGCTCCGTTGATATCATCATTAAGCTCTATCTGGACAATGCTAACGCCATTACGGCTATAAGATTTTGTCTTCTGCTTCTTCACTTCCTTGAAAGTAAAGATATAATTTTCCAGCGGCTTGGTGACCTGTTCCTCTATTTCATGAGATGATGCTCCAGGATATACCGCAACGGCTACTCCCTGACGGATTGTGAAATCTGGAAACTCATTTTTATTCATCTTGTAGAGCGCATACATTCCGAATGCCACTAAAATCGATGTGACAAGTATCACAATTTGCCGGTAGTGCATTGCCCACTCTACTATATTTCTCTTGTTCTTCATCATAATATCTTTATTGACAGTGATGCCATTCATTCTCATTACCGATATGCTATCACTTATTATTTTTGATTTGGACCGTCATTCCCTCTGATACTTTCTGCTGGCCTGATATAATTACAGACATACCTTCAGAAAGACCAGAAATAACCATGACATTGGCACCAACATTTTCACCCGTATCGACTTCTACCTTATGGGCCTTGCCATTGACGACTGTCCATACGAACGTCTTGTTGTTCTCATCGATCTGGATAATATTTGCTGGTAGTGTGATTCCCTGGTCAAAGGAGCCATTTGAAACATATACGTCACATACCATGCCAGGAAGCAAACGATGACCAGCATTATTTACAACTGCCTTGACTGTATAAGAACGTGAGATTGGATCAGCTTCAACACTCTTCTCGTTTATGATGCCAAAGAATGTCTCATTATGTAAAGACCCCACTTTGAACTCAATTTTTTGGCCCAAATTGATTTCTGAGATCTCATCTTCCGGTACACTGATTTTCACCTTGACATCATCTATCTTTACCAAACGTACTATGGGTTGACCAAGCATCACATTCTGGCCGATCTCAGCTTGCTTTGTAACAACATATCCACTAAAAGGCGCGATAAGTCGAGTGTCTTTAAGTCCTTTACGTGCGATTTTTTCCGAAGCACGAGCCTGCATTATCATCTGGCGCGCCTGCGCAACTTTAGTCTGAACCTCAACCCATTTGATCTCAGGTAAAGACCCATTGTCGTGCAGTTGTTTCATGCGAGCATATGCATCTTCAGCCTGTTTCAAAGACTCTTGAGCCTGTACGGTCGCTGCATGTGATATTGCCACGGCGTTACCTGTAGTCGAGGCATCGATTACTCCTATGAGCTGACCAGCACTCACATACTGTCCTTCGTGCACAGGCAATGACATAAGAGTACCAGTGCTAGCAAAACTCAAGGTTGAACCACTCCTTTCCTCAATAGTGCCAGAATAACTCTGGTTATGTGTTATATTCGAGGCACTGGCTGCTTCAGTGATTACCTCAATGACATTTCGTGACTCTTGCTTTTTTTCTTTGCATCCTGAAACAGAGAAAACTATGGTTGCCAAAACAATTACTAATTCGAACTTTTTCATTATGATAACTTTATGATTCTGATTATTGGCGGCAAAATTAAATACATTTAAGCAATATAGGATATCCCAAAAAGGTACAATAGTTACACATTATAGAACATAAGTCTAAAAAGAGCATACTAATTCCCAAATAAAACATTGCTTTTGGGGTAAAATTATTAATTTTGAACTCAATATAGGAAAATCAAAAATATGAATCTGATTCAGATGAGTGAGACAGAGAAACTGCTTTCAATGGCTGACAAGGCCGCCGTAATGAATCCTGACTACCTTGATGATGACCTTATGATCATCGACAACATAAAGATTCTGGGCGTTCCTGGAGTCATCCGACCAAACATGAATATCATTGCCATCTGTACAAATGGAAAGCTCCAAATGACCATGGATAAGGGTTCATTTGTAGTCGAAGCACATCAAGTGTTTATCTGCCCCCCTGAAACAATGATAGACAACCTCATGGTTAGCACTGATTTTGAATATGTAGCTCTATGTATTACTAATCGAGCTCTGCAAGTTTATCTTCGAGGGTATATCGAAGTTTGGAACGAGTTTACATATATCAGAAAAAAACGTATCTTTGATATGAATGACATTGACATGAAGGTGTATGAAAAAGTTTACGACCTTATCCGGTTGTGTCTAGAGAACAGTGCTGACAATCATGAGACCCAGATCAGCAGAGATTTGATGAAAGGAGTTCTTAGTGCTGCGATCATTGGTCTTTGCCAATTATTGAAGAGAGATATTATGACTAGCGGTAGTGAAGCTCCACGCCCAAAAAACATCTCATACTTCAACCAATTTCTAGAACTCTTGCAAACCCTTGACATTAAATACAGACCTGTTGAATATTATGCTTCCGAGCTATGTATATCACCAAAATACCTAACTATCATCTCCAAGAAGAATTCAGGGAAGACGGCGAATGATTGGATACGTGAATATACTCTTGCAGATATTACCTATGAATTACAAAATACAACACTTAGTATCAAGGAAATCAGCAACAAGCTAGGATTCTCTAATACCAGTTTCTTTGGGAAATTTGTGAAAGAACATCTTGGATGTACTCCTCTTGAATATCGAAATCAGAAAAAGCCGGTATATTCTGAAAATCCCGAAAAGTATGTATGAGAGAAACCACCAGTAATCACGCTTTGTGTTGGAGCCAAATCCCATCAGTAACATCCAGACTTAGTGAGTAATAAAGAATGATAGTTGTAATATAGATTCATTTATCAAATTCCAGCTATCTGCTGATTTACTATGAAAGAGGAAGTCTTAACCACGAATCGATTAAGAACGAATGGGCAACCGTTTCTTAGCCTTCACGTTTGAAAAAAGAAAATCTTTGTCTCGGCTTCTTGATAGAATGTCATCACAAAGATAAAAAAAACATTCACTTGATCATTATTCTCTTTTTATCTAACTTTACTAAGTTATCTATTAAAACTTAACACAATCAAAGATGAAAAAAGATATGCCGGTGTTTCAATCCACGCACCCACACGGGATGCGACATCCATCACACAAACATCTCGCAATCAGATATATACAAGTGCGATTCTGCGAATGCAAAAGTGGGATAGGCATTTTATACGTCCTATTTCTTGAAGTTCAAGCTAAGACGCTTATACACAGGCATTGCGAAAGCTTAAGCTTTTCTGCAACACCTGATGTTCGCATATCTATATAATTAGTTCCTCTTCCATATTGAATGATGTTATCCTTCCTATCATATCAACCCTCCGATTCCAATTCTTGCCAAGATTATAGAATCTCACGGAGTCGGCGGTCTTGTCTATAATCTCTGAAATGGCATGCTTCAGACGGATGAGGCTCACCTCATCGAGCAGACATTCGAAGACGGAGTTCTGCACGCGCTGGCCATAGTTCTGACACAGTTTTGCTACCTGGCGCAATCGCTTTCTACCTGCTGGTGACACAGTCTCCACGTCGTATGTTATCAGATATAGCATATCCTAAGCATTTATAACTTGCACCTAACACTTTTCCTCCTCCATGCTCAAATCAAGAACACAGGATAGTCATCAAGGTCTCCGCGCATGAATCTTGCCAGAAGAAGGGCTTGCGCGTATGGTAACAGTCCTATAGGAATCTTTTCCTGTAGATAGGAATGCATGATCTCTTGCTTCTTGCGTGTCTGCCAGGCTTTGATGATCGTCTTCCTGCAATTATCCGTCATGATGACGGAATCGTCCCCCTGATGTTTGAAGTCATTCGGCACCACTTGCTTTCTATTGATGAGCGACAAAACTAATCTGTCACCCAAATATGCTCTGAATTCCTCCATCAAGTCAAGAGCCAGAGAAGCTCTACCGGGACGGACAGAATGCATGAACCCGACATGCGGATCCAGGCCCACGGATTCCAAGGCTGATGCACACTCATTGGCAAGTAAGGTGTAGACAAACGAGAGCATGGCATTCACCGCGTCCTTTGGTGGTCTTCGGTTTCTGCCGTTAAAGCTGAAGGTGCTACTATCGTTGAGTATCAACTTAGGAAACATGTCGAAATACTTGTTGGCAGCGTCGCCTTCCAGTCCTCGCAGCAAGTCTTTGTCGGCGGCTGTCAAGGCTTTCCGTTGGTTTCCCGTCATCTGTCTGGTGGCGACGGCCACTTCCTCGTTGTTCCCATAGTCACGTACATATCTTTTCAGGACACCGGCATAGTTGTGTATCTTTGCCGACACCATCATCCTGCTGAGATGCAGCGAGATGTTCTCGTCCTTCGCCCACTCATACTGCCGCTGTCGCAACAACACATTACCCTTTACGCCTCCTTGAATCCTACAGATATACCTACCCGATGGTGTCATAAACACCAAAGAAACACCATTCTCCACGCATAGCCTCATCAGTCCGGGACTCACACCCATGTAACCGAAGGTGGCGGATCAGCGTCCGGCACTGACGGTTGACATACAGGCTTTGGAGTTGCGACGGTTGTTTACTGATATGCAATGGAAACAAAAGGACGAATAACTATCAATGGCGACGAGATATCAGAGTATACTAAAGTAAATGCAGATTCTTAACAATAGAATGTGAGTACGCAGATGTTCTTAACCGAATGTCTTTTACTCACAATTCGGATTTAAATATGACATACGAAGAAATTTGGCAGAAGATAAAGAGGATGGGGCAGCGTGACCGTAAGCAGCTAATGAGATGACGCTCAAGGGCCTCGATGTTGGATACATCCATCCTCACTACTACTTTGATGCCAAAGGCGTGCATACAATACTCTTCTATCCCAAGGGTAGCCAGCATGAGGCAGATGATAAGGATGGAACGTATTACAACACGTTGAAAGAGATTGTTGAGAACGACGAAGAGATACATGTGCGTGTAAAAAGGTATGCATGGTTGCCACGTTTTATCAATGATTGGCGAGAAGGTGAAATTGTAAAATCTTATATCTGTTCACGCTATAAAGGTGAATGGGTTAACAGGTGGTACAGGATACTGCCCGGCAAGAGCCTTGCGGGTGAACGCCCTCGTTATATGTTTTGTGGGATCCGGAAGAACGTCAGATCATTTATAAGATGACGGCTTGTAACACAAACAATAATGTGCAGGAAATGACGTTCTCAAAAATGGAGGTCGGCAAATAATCATGGCGCAAGAGAACCCGATACATCTTTACCCCTACCAGGCGGATATGGTCAACGGCTATGAATATCAAGTAAAGGAATGTCGTCGGTGCATAGAAAATGGTCTGATTGAATCTCCTATGATGCCACATGCAGAGACCATCAGCATCATGGAAGAGATGGATGCTCTTCGCAAGGAATGGGGTGTGGTCTACCCGATGGATAATGAATAAGAAGCTTTTTATCTAGACTTATGTCCAAACCGAAATAGAATCTTTTTAGATGCTCCAATTGTAGTTGAATCTATAATACTCATTTCTTATTCAAAAGCACATTATTAATAAAAATGGTGTACACTGTTTTGTGTACACCATTTAAGATTTCATTTTGTAATTTACCTCTAAAATCTACTCAAATCACATTATAGTCGACTAACCTATTATCTGAGCAGAGATAGTGATTATTTGTCGACATATTGCATAATAAACGATTCCGCCACAGGAAAAAACCTGTCATGACCCTTGGAATTCAAGTGGGCATAATCACCTTTCCCTTCTCCTTGAAAATAGATGCTACGGAACTTATCACTCTGAACAAATATATTGCTCTTTCTAGCACAATCGAATACTGGTATGCTATAGTTGCCACATACCTCAATCATTGCATCTACTACTTTACAACGATTACTTGTCTCAAAGTTATCACAACTCCATGGAGTAAAAAATAATATTTTTGCTTCTGGGTATTTCTCAATAAGTCCTTTGCATAATATGGCCAATCTTGATTTGAAGGTGTCCATGCCTATTGAGTCAAGGCGACTGCTATCATTGTGCCCTCCTATCACTATCACATAATCAAGAGAGTCTTTCATATCACTATATCGACGATAGACACCTGTCCCCCATCTTTGGAGGTCAAGGGTCAGGCAATTACCATTCTTTCCATAATTATAGTAATTCATGTTATGCTTCTTCGCAAATTTATAGTGCCAAGTATTTTCTATCTTGTCCCTATGGTTGCGCACATAACTATCCCCTATCACACCAATGGATTTACCTTGTAATGCATCACCTTCCTGAGCAGAAACACCCAATACCATGAATGCTAACGACATTAATAATATTAACCTCCGCATCTTATTATCTTATTTCACATTGATTTTTGAAACCAAGGATTTCAACCCTTTAGCCTTTGCAACCACCTTGATGATACCAGCTTGAGCCTTCGAACGCACGATGAGTTGCGCCCTGCCCCGATAAGTGGTTCTATAGTCAGTCTGCCATGGTTCGTTGCTGAGCATATCTGCATTGCTCACTCCGGCATTGACACCTGCACCACTTACTAAAAATGTAAGTCTTATTGGAGTTTGGCATATATTTCCGTCTTTATCTACAACCCGATAATTTAAATATGACAAATCCATACCATTACTTTTGATGCTTGTTGAATCAATGTCTACTTCTATGCGTGCGGGCTCACCAGCTGTTCTGAGAACATCTTCGCAAAGCTTATTTCCGTTTCTGTCATAACCAATAGTCTTCAGTGTACCAGCTTCGAAAGGCACTCCCCAAACAAGTTCCGGTGCCTTATCAGCGGAAGGCAATTGTTTTTTACCCAAAATTTTGCCGTTTAGCAACAGCTCCGTTTGAGGACAGTTGCTCATCACCTGTACTTTTAGTGTATCACCTTGCTTGTAGTTCCATTGTTCTTCCATGTTGCTCCATGTCATCTGCAGGTCGTTCCATACCAATGACTGGCCCTTTTCACTATTGCAAGTCACTAGATGGACCATTGGAACATGGGCATTGTTATTTAGTTTAGCCATAGATTCTGAAGTGTAGAATGACTTTACGCTTTGACCTACCGGCTTTAAACGATTTGTGAAATCCACAAGTCCACGTACCCATCCTTTCGATGGCCAACCGAATGACTCTCCTATATAATCCGTTCCGCCCCAATAGAACTGACCAATAGGATAGTCCTTTCGATAATTGAAGAAGTCATACCCCAATGGGCCTACTGATATTTCACCCTCCACAAATATCAACTGAGGGTATTTCTGATGGTCATTGTCCCAAAAATTCTCCAGATAGTTTGTCGATGTTAAATCACCATAATATTCAAATTGATGCGGTTCTGATGCTAGGAAGGTTTTTTCATTTGTCTTCTTTGTGAAAGAACCCAAACGATTTGGATATTGATTAACCGTTGCAGGACGTGTAGGATCAACCGATCGAGCAATATCGAGCAGTTCTTTGAGATAATTCACACCTCCGTTATCCGTCTTATCACGTTGTATCTGCTGATACACCTCATTGCCCACATCCCAAAGAAATACAGATGGATGATTGCGGTCGCGCTCCATTTGAAGCACCATATCAGCCTTCATCTCCTCATTATTGGTTTTAGAATTCTTTCCATAGAAGTCATTCTCCCACTTATCAAAGAAGTCTTCATAGACCAAGACACCATGACTATCAGCCCAGTCATAGACATATTTGGGATAAGGATTGTGCGAAAGACGGATCCCGTTACAACCCAAATCACGTGTTACCGCGGTAAGTCGTCTATCCCAAGCAGCATTGAATGATGCGGCCCCTAAAGCCCCTAAGTCATGATGGAGGCAAACTCCATTTACATACACCCTCTTGCCGTTAACCTTGAGCCCGAATTCTGGACTGAACTCCAAACTTCGTATTCCAAAAGGGGTTTGATATTGGTCACATTCTTCAACCGTATTGTGCTTCTGAAATACACCATAACGATAATCAGGATCACGATAGACGGTGGTAATAGCATGATACATCTTTCCATCACCCACATTCCAAAGTAGCGGATTCTTCACATTGAGCTGCTGGCGGAAGGTAAAAGTCTCACCTCCGGCAAAGGGAGCTACGGCCGTAGCGCTTGCCACTTTCTCACCCAGAGGTGAATAGATATCTGTTACTATACGACAAAGTACACTATCTTTCAAATCATTCTGTACCTTGGTCTCAACCTTCACATTAGCACGATCCTTGTCGATAATAGGAGTTGTGAGATAAGTGCCGTATCGAGCTACATGTAAAGGATTTACCAAGTGGATATTCACATCACGGTTGATACCCTCACCATTATACCACCTGGAACTTTTCTCATAGGTGTTGTCATAACTGACTGCTATCACATTATCACCTTCATGGAGCATATCAGTCACATCTTCCTCGAAATCCATGTACCCGTTTTTGTGCTCAAGACCGGAGGTCTTCCCATTGACATAGAGTCTAGCATCACGATATACTCCTTCAAACTCAAGGATTACACGTTGTTTCAACCATGCTGATGGCACCGAGATATGTTTGCGATACCAACCTTGGCGCAACGGCCTATAACCGTTTCGGCTGCTTCTACTTTCACCTTGCTTGGAAAACTCTCCATATATGCTAGCATCATGTGGAACATCCACAGAAATCCACTTTGTGTCATTATAACCTACAGCCTCAGCACCTGGAAGTTCTCCGAAACAATGTTTCCAACCTAAGTTGATGTTGATCTTCTCGCGCGCAGACATAGTAGCGGCGACAAAAGCCAATGTCATTATAAGAATGACCTTACAGGACTTGTGATAATAAAACACATCCATGCGATGAAATAAGTTCATATTCCTCATTACTATAGTTTGATTGTTGTTTAGTGGATTAGTAATGCAAAGATAACAATTCTCTGGCTTATACCGAATTAGTAGGCATGATTTAACAGTTGATACTGATTTACTATACAACTTTTCATTACCTCACTCCTAAGAAAGTATACTATCATTTCACGCCTGAAAGCATACATTCCCCTACCTTAAACCTGCCCATTTCATTGCTTAGAACAATGAGATGGAAGTGACAAGTACAATGAAAATATGAAAAAATGAAAGGATTCATGTTGGAAAGAGGGAGAAAAAATAATAGATAACAAATAGGTGGTTCAATGTTTCCCAATCCTTCAAATGGAGAATTGTACACAATAGTATTATATATATACTGATTATGACTCTAATTCATCATCCTACAAATCATCTTATTTTACCATATTTTTGACGATTCTTCACTACTTTTCATGCATTTAGAATCAGACCGCCTATTGCTTCCAACATGCCCATCACGTGGCCGAAGGCTCCAAAGCCGAAAGCCGAGGAAAATCGTTCAGATAAGGTCGCGACACCCAACGAATGGTTCTCGTTGGATTGAGACACAAATTCTCCATTCTGGAG
>Ga0172377_10004834_pt1 | contig 13829 bp, 7 predicted proteins | sample Pumphouse3metaG_FD_119749 | JGI IMG/M metagenome (GOLD analysis project Ga0172377, IMG submission 119749) | Leachate microbial communities from a municipal landfill in Southern Ontario, Canada - Pumphouse #3 metaG | ecosystem: Engineered > Solid waste > Landfill > Unclassified | place: Canada... | reverse complement strand
TCAACTACTCGCCTAACGTTATCTTCAGGTTGAATATGTCCAGAAGCGACAACATTCAGTTCCGTTACTTCGGAAGGACCAGACAACCAGGGATCAATCAATTGCAACCGGTTATCAGCAACACTAATCCTCTGTACATACGTTATGGCAATCCCGATCTCGCACCGGAATTCACACATAATCTCTCACTTGAGCAGAAACATTCGGGGAAAGAAAAACATTTCTTCGTTAACACCTTCCTGTCGGCCTATTATACAAAGAGCAAAATCATCAGCAGAAATTGGTACGACAGCGATGGGGTCACCTACTCAAAGCCAGTCAATGACAACAGCGGCAATTACGGAGCGAGGTTCAGAAACACCGTCTACGACAAACTCGGGACTACCGGCCTTTCGGTCACCAACACCGTGAATGCCTCTTACTCCAAAGGCACGAGTTACGTGAAAGAGGAGCGCAACAGCACCTCTACGATGAATCTGTCAGACTATCTGCGACTTAGCTATATTCGAAAAATCTTCAGTCTCTACACCAGCGCAAACGTCAGCTATTCCAACTACAGCTACTCTCTGGAGGCAAAAGACGACTACTCAGTCTGGAGAAACACTATGCGCCTTTCAGGAACTTTGAAAATTCCCATAGGAATAAACATAAAAACAGACTTCGACTACACCTTCTACAAAGGTTTCACGCAAGGCTTCAGCGAACCGGCCTTTATATGGAATGCTGAGGCGTCCTGGCTGTTCTGGAAAAAGAAAGCGTCATTGGGGCTGTACGCCTACGATATGCTCAATCAGTCCAACAACATAAGAAGAATAGTCAGAGACGACTACTACAATGACATTGAGACGAATACGCTTCAAAGATACATTCTCCTAAGATTCACCTATCGTTTCGGCTCGTTCGGAAAAGCCAGAAAGAAATGATCTGACACACATCGCAGAGTTTCTATTTGAAAGTTGATATATTATATATCGAAACTTTTTGCATTTCGGAAAAAAATTTAGATATTTGTTCGGTAAAAAGAAAAACCACCGAACAAACATTAATAACATCTCATTTATGTCGATATCTTTTTTCATCAAGCACATTGGCTTGACTATTCTTCTTATCTTTTGCCTCACCCTCGCTTCTTGCGGAGGCGATGACAAACCAGCGCAAGACACTTTCGATGTGGAGCTCACCATACCTTCCGTAATCGAAGGCGCGGCGAACGATAGTTACACAATTCCTGTCTCAAACGGCAAAGTCCCTCTTGAAACAGATCAGATAATCTTTATGAGCGACAAAGGCATTTCTCTCATATCAAGAATAACCTCAATAACTTCCACCCAAGTAACGGCCACATTGCCTTCTTCAATCACCACCGGTGACTACACTTGTTCAATCAAGAGAGACTCAAGAAAGAAAGGGATAGGTAGCACTTATGTCAACATAGTTGAGAAGATTGATTTCACACCGGATCCTTCAAGTACTGTCTACGGAGCCGTTCTGTGCAACGGAGTCGGAGTGCCCGGAGCAGTAGTGTCCGATGGAGTAGAGGTAACGGCAAGCAACGAGAAAGGATTCTACCAGCTTAAATCAGCCAAGGCTCGCGGCTACGTGTTCATCTCCATTCCGAGCGGATACGAGGTTGAGAATGACGGCGTTCTTCCCAAGAACTACTATATGCTCAAGTCAGATGAAAAGACTCTTGAGAGAGTGGATTTCCAACTTACCAAGGTGAATCAGGACAATTACATAATGCTGATGTTCGGAGATATGCATCTGGCCAACAGGACCAACGACATCAACCAGTTCAGGGATTTCACCAATGACGTCACCAAATTCATAAATGCCAACAAAACCAAAAAGGTCTATGCTATGACTCTCGGGGATATGACGTGGGATCTTTATTGGTACGACAACAACTTCGCCCTCCCGCAGTATTTGGAAGAGATCAACCGAGTGGACGGACTTACTATTTTCCACACTATGGGCAACCACGACAACGATATGAAGACTTACTCGGATATGGGGGCTGAAAAGAAATACGTCAGCACCATAGCTCCGACTTTCTACTCGTTCAACATAGGAAAGTACCATTACATAGTGCTGGACGACATCGACTGCAGCAGTTATGACGGGTCCACAAGCCGCAACTACACTAAGGATTTCACTCAGGATCAGATTTCCTGGCTTGCGAAAGACTTGTCATACGTTTCTAAATCGACGCCTGTGATTCTCACGACACACGCACAATTCTTCACCTTTTCCGGCACAAGTTCCTTTGTCTACGACGGAGCGTCCTACAGAACTGAGAACACAAAACAGGTTCTAGATCTTCTCAGCGGCTACAATCTGGATCTGGTGACCGGCCACACCCACGTTGTCTATAACGTGACCCCTACCGATGACATCGCACAAGGCAGAGACTTGTACGAGCACAACTCGGGAGCAGTCTGCGGATCGTGGTGGTGGACAGGCAAACTCGCAAACATAAACCTCAGCACAGACGGTACCCCCGGAGGCTATCAGATTTTCACCGTCTCGGGAAATGACTTGAAATGGCAATTCAAAGGCACCGGAAGAGACATAGACTACCAGTTCAGGACTTATGACGGCAACCAAATCACCATCAACGCCGCCAAATTCGCTCCGAACGCCACTGCGGACGCCGCAAAAGTCTTCAATGACTGGTCAAGCAGATGGGGCACTGAAAGCAGCGAGAACTATGTCTACCTGAATGTCTGGAACTACAACCGCTATTGGACAATCAAAGTAACCGAGGACGGCAAAGAACTGCCGTTGACAAGACTCAACACACTTGACCCTCTCCACATTATCGCCTACGAGGCAGGAAGGGCCGATGCGGGAGTCACTAAATACTCATTCCCTACGACTTACACCAATCATTTTTTCAGAGTAAAGGCTTCTTCCGCCACGTCGACCTTGAACTTCGAAGTCACCGACCAGTTCGGCAACGTCTACAAAGAAACTATGACCAGGCCGAAGTCCTTCTCTGTCGCTACTTACAACTAATATTTCATACTATCTATTAACCTTATCATTATGTTAAGTAAATTATTCAAGCTTTCTGTATGCTTGTTCCTGACGCTTGCAGGCCTGAGTAGCATCTCAGCCTTCGCGCAAAACAGGACTATTACAGGAACTGTTCTTGACCAGAAAGGGCAGCCGGTTATCTCAGCCGCCGTTATGGTTGTTGGAACAAAGAACGGAGCTGTTACAGACCTTGACGGTAGATTTTCAATGGAAGTACCTTCAGGCGATGTCAAGCTCGATGTATCTTGCCTTGGCTATGTGTCTTCCATTTACATCGTATCCGGTAAGACAAACACAGCCGTTATCACCATCAGCGAAGACCAGATGACTCTTAACGAGACCGTGGTCGTCGGCTACGGTACGCAGAAAAAAGTCAATCTCACCGGCGCCATCACCGCTGTGCAGGGAGAAGAACTCCAGAACAGAGTGTCCCACTCTGTCACGACAATGCTTCAGGGCAGCGTCCCGGGTCTTAACATCAGCACCTCCTCAGGTAACCCGGGCAACACAGCAAGCATCAACATCCGTGGTGTGACTTCCATTAACGGAGCATCTCCTATCGTTTTGATAGACGGCGCAATCGGCGATCTTAACAGAGTCAATCCGAATGACGTCGCTTCCATATCAATCATCAAGGATGCGGCGGCAGCGGCAGTGTACGGAGCAAGAGCAGCCTTCGGAGTGATTCTTGTCACCACCAAATCCGGCTCGAATAGCGAAGGCAAAGCTACAGTCAGATACAGCGGACGCTTCGGCTGGGAAGAGCCTACCACATCAACTGATTATGAGACAAGAGGTTATTGGTCAGTCTACACTCACAACCTTTTCAAGCAGGCTGACAACGAGGTGTACATCACCTACAATGGCTACGACATGCAGCAGCTTCTCGCCCGTGTCAACGACAAAACCGAGAATCCTGACAGACCTTGGGTTGTGGAGCAGGAAAGAAACGGCAAGAAGCAGTGGGCCTATTATGCCAACACAGACTACTGGCACGAACTGTTCAATGACCAGCATCCTACAATGGAACACAGCGTCTCGATCTCCGGAGGGAGCAAAGGCGTGAAGTATCTGCTTTCAGGTTCTTATGACCGTCAAGTCGGCATCATCAAAGCCAAGCCTGACGTGTTCGGAAAATACAACCTCAGAGCGAAACTGGACTTCGACATCAACAAGTACGTCAAGATGTCCAACAACACTTCATTCTACTCTTCGTCCTACAGCTATCAGGGTGTCGACAACGTTGAGAACGCAATCGCATATTCATCCAGACACTTCCTCTCATGCTTCACCACAAAGAATCCTGACGGAACCTGGCTGTATGCCACTCCTTACATCAATTACAAAGTAGGTAACGGCCGTCACATCGCTTTGGGCAACAAAGAGAACGTGAACAAGGACAGGAAATCGGACTTTGCCAACACCACGGAAATCGTGATCAAGCCGGTGAGAACTTTCTGGCTCACGGCGAATTACACTTACAGACTGTTCCAGAACAGGAACACCAACAGAAGGACCAATTTCGTCTACAGGGTCAATCCGGGCGAAGCACTTGGAGTGTACTCCACAGGCGCCGGACAGGATGCTTTGTCAGAATCAGTCGGTACTTACAACTACGTGTCTTCCAACATCTTCGCCACTTACGAGGAGACCTACAAGAACGTTCATCACGTTACAGCGGTCGGCGGTTTCAACCTTGAGACCCAGAATTACAAAGGTGTCGGAGCAATAGGACAGAACCTGCTTTCCAAAGATCTCAACGACCTTGATCTCGTTGGTCCTAACGCTGACGGAGAAGTAATCACCCAAGTGAGCGGAGGTCAGAGCGAATACGCTCTGATGGGCTTCTTCGCCCGTTTGAACTACGACTACAAAGGAAAATACCTTGCTGAGGTCAGCGGTCGTTATGACGGGACATCACGATTCGCAAGCGGCTCACGCTGGGGCTTCTTCCCTTCTGTGTCAGGAGGCTGGAGAGTGTCTGAGGAGCCTTTCTTCGCGCCTGCAAAGAAGATCGTGAACAATCTTAAGGTGCGCGCCTCTTTCGGAAGTCTGGGCAATCAGAACGTTTCAAACTACGCATACCTGAGAAAAGTGTCTTCCAGTGATCTAAACTACACTTTCGGAGAGGGATCTTCTCTTCCTAAGTCTTCCAGTCTTTCCTCGCCTAATGCTTCCGACCTTACTTGGGAGACATCGCAGCAGTACAACCTCGGGCTTGACGCATCTCTGTTTGACAGCAGGTTGGAGTTCACCGGCGAAGTGTACATAAGAGACACAAAAGATATGCTCACAAGCGGGGTTGCGCTACCGTCCATTTACGGAGCGTCATCACCTAAAATGAATGCGGCTGACCTCAGGACTTCAGGCTACGAGCTTTCACTCGGCTGGAGAGACCAGGTTAAAGTCTCCGGGAAACCGTTCAACTACTATGTAAAAGGCAGTCTATCCGACTACAGAAGCGAAATCACCAAATTCGACAATCCTGACAAGTCTTTCGCAAAGGGCTATTACGAAGGTATGAGAATCGGGGACATCTGGGGCTTTACCGTCGACGGACTGTTTGATTCAGACGAAGAGGCTAAAGCCTACACGAGCAACATAGATTGCAGCTACATCAAGACAAGAATGAACGGAGGATTCCTCGCAGGAGACCTCAAGTATGTCGACACTGACGGGGACAACAAGATTTCCATCGGCGCCAACACGGCCGACGACCCGGGCGACCGCAAAGTGCTCGGCAATTCTCTGGCAAGCCTTCAGTATGGTTTTTCTCTGGGATTCGACTGGATGGGATTTGACGTGTCCACGATATTCCAGGGCACCGGCAACCACTATTGGTACCCTCCTTACGAGAGTATGATATTCTGGGGCCCTTATGCCAACCCTTATTGCTCTTATCTGGCCAAAGACTTCCTCGACGATGTCTGGGCGGTAGACAACAAGGACGCTTATTTCCCGAGACCGAGACAATATGCTGCACATTCAGGACAGGCCGAACTCGGTGCGGTGAACAGCAGATATATTCAGAACATCAGATATCTGAGATTCAAGAATCTTACAGTCGGCTACACAATTCCTGAGTACATTACCAAAAAGATTCACATTGACAACGTGAGAGTCTATTTCTCAGGAGAGAATCTCGCCTATTGGTCACCTTTCAAGAAGCACAGCAAATACATCGATCCGGAAGCGGCATTCACCCGCGATGATGACGGCGGAAGCGCATATAACAATGCGTTCTATCCTTGGCAGAAGACCTTTATGTTCGGTATCGATGTCACTTTCTAAAGATTAGACGACAATGAAAAAGTATTTAACATTAATATTGGCAGTCGCACTTTGCGCAACATCCTGCGACTTCCTTGATAGGACACCTAAGGACACACTATCCCCCGAGTCCTATTTCCGCACTGAAACTGATCTTCAGCTATTCTCCAACTCATTCTATTACAGTCTGTTTGATCAGGAAATCTACGAAGAGCAGAGTGACGAGTACGTGTGCAGAACCCTTTCCAACGTTCTTCGCGGCGGCACTTACAGAACCGTGCCTGACACTGGCGGAGGCTGGTCTTGGTCAGTCTTGAGAAAGATCAACACACTTCTCGGGAACATAAACAACTGTCCTGACGCTGCTTTGGTTGAGGAGTACACGGGACTTGCAAGATTCTTCCGCGCTTATTTCTACTTCGAGAAAGTCAAGGCTTTCGGAGATGTGCCTTGGGTTGAAAAGGAACTCGGTTCCGCGGATCCTCTGGTCTTCGGTGCGAGAGACTCACGTGAGTTCGTGATGAGAAAAATGCTGGAAGACGTGGACTACGCCATTGAGCACCTGCCTTCTGCCGTTTCTGTCTACCGTGTCAACAAATGGGCGGCTTTGGCTCTTAAAGCAAGGTTCTGCCTGTATGAGGGAACATATATGAAGTACCACTCTCTGTCATTCCCTGACGATCCCGATGCTCACGATGCTGCCTATTACCTTAATCAGGCGGCTGACGCTGCTCTGCTTATTATGCAAAGCGGCAAATACAAACTCTATTCAACCGGCAAGCCGAACGTGGACTACAGAACTCTGTTCACCGAGGTGGATGCGGACAAGGGCGAGTACCTTCTCGCAATCAAATTCGACAAGGGACTTGAGCTGTTCAACAACACTACCGCCTACTCTTTCTGGTCCTCACAGGGAAGCGTAGGAATGACAAAAAAAGCTGTAGATCGCTATCTTATGAAGGACGGATCGAGATTCACCGACATCCCGGAATGGGAAAGCAAGAGCTTCAAGGATGAGATTAAGGATCGTGACCCGCGTCTGGCTCAGAGCGTGATCACTCCCGGGTTCAGCTGGGCAAGCACGTCAAAGAGCTATGACTCTCCGAAACTTGACGAAACTATGACAGGCTTCCAGCCTATAAAGTTCGTTATGGATTTGAAAGACAAAGCGTTGAACGATGACGTGAACCGTTCCGACAGATCCTACAACGATCTGCCAGTCTTCAGATTCGGCGAAGTACTGCTAAACTATGCTGAGGCTAAGGCAGAACTCGGAACTCTCACTCAAGACGACATAGACAAGTCAATCAAGCTCATTAGAGACAGAGTCGGAATGGGCAATCTGAATATGAGCGAGGCGAATGCCAATCCTGACTGGTATCTGACAAGCGAGAAATACGGCTACGCAAACGTAACCGGGACCAACAAAGGTGTCATTCTTGAAATCCGCAGAGAGAGATCAGTTGAGCTCGCTCAGGAAGGTTTCAGACTTTCCGATCTGTGCAGATGGAAGGAAGGCAAATGTATCAATCAGCAGTTGTACGGAATGTACATCCCGGGACCTGGCGAATACGATCTCTCAGGAGACGGAAAGCCTGATCTTTGCATTTACAAAGGCAATGACAAGCCGACAAGCGTCAGCGCTTACATTTGGAAAATCGGGGAGGACATCATCCTCAGCGACGGAGACAAAGGCTTCTTTGATCCTTACCAGAAAACCAGCCACGAATTCAACGAGGAAAGAGACTACCTGTACCCTGTTCCTATCAATGACCGTTCACTCAACAAGAATCTGGCTCAGAATCCGGGCTGGGATGACGGCCTTGGCTATTAATCTTAAAATCCGAAAATAATGAAACGATTCATATATTTAATCAGTTGCGTTCTCGTCGCTATCGGGATGTTGCCTCTCGCAACGTCGTGTAAAGACGATGACCCATCTTTGGCCAAAGCGGTCCTTGCGAGCGCTAAGACCCTCACATTCGACGGTCAGAATGCCGGAGAGCAGATTATCACAGTCTACTCCGACGCTGACTGGATTCTTGACTGCCCTGAATGGGTGACTGTGACTCCTTGCACGGGATCAGGGACTACTGACGTTACTGTCAGTGTCTCTGACAACCTCAGAGACGGCAGCCTTGACAATCCGAGGAAAGCCAATGTCATTTTCAAAGGGCAAACCCTCGCAAGCGAGGCTACGGTGGTCGTCAGCCAGAAGGGAGACAAGTACAGAGACATCGCCAATTTCACGGTGAGCCAGATAGCTGCCGCTGCTGACGAGACTGTCGTTATAGTGCCTACGGCAACCGTTGTCGCAGTCACTACCGAAGGCTTCGTAGCGTCTGACGGGACCACTCAGGTTTACGTTCTCAACACCACCCCTGCGGTCAGCGCCGGAGACGTCGTCGCTTTCAGAGGTGACAAGGGAAAATACGCTGGTTTGCCTGCAGTCACGACCGTCGACAAACTCACGGTGACTTCCCATTCTGCGGTGACCTATCCTAAGGCTACTGACATCACTTCGACAATAGACACCTACACTTCCGACGCCATCACTTACATCAGCGCATTGGGAGTACTGAACGGAAACAAGTTGTCGGTCGGGGCATACTCAGGAAAGAAATTCGTCATAGACGCCACCAAAGCATTGTCCATAAACCTTTTCAAAGCGCCTTCCTCACTCGGAGTGGATGCGTTGAACGGGCATATTGTAAGAGTCAACGGTTATTTCGCAGGAGTGGCGCAGCCGGTGCTGAATGTGTTCGCGTCATCATTTGAAGATGAGGGATTGTTCGAGACCATTATCTTCAACGATGACTTCTCTTGGATGCAGCCTTATCTTGACGCTTACGCGGCAGCCGGGTACGGCACTATCGGAGATGCGGTTGGAACTCAGGATGTAGGTTCCAACGCTCCGAATGTCTACAGCAACAACAGCAAATTCGTCGTTAACGGCAAAACAATCGGAGAGGAATTTATGGAGCAGGGCTATGTTGATTTGAACCCGGAACCTAAGGTAGTCTATCCACAGTACTGCTATTGGAAGATGGGCAAGACAGGCTATCACACCGGTTTCCAGATACCTCAATTCAAGGATTTGACCGCTCCTACAAACGCTAAGTTGTCATTCAACTGGTGCGCTCAACTCACAGGCGCAGGTGAGGTCGACGTAGCGGACATTTATGTTTCTATTGTCGAGGGCACTCCAGGCAAAGTCATCGTAAGCGGTGCGGAAAGCCAGAAGAGCGAGTGCTTCACTTCCGATCAGAAAGCGGGAGCAGAGCCTTACGACCTTCATTGGATGACAGTAACAGTCGAGCTCAAGGGCATCACGGCCGACACTAAGATTACAATCGCTCCTACGGGCCTGTCAACCTCAAAGGATGGTTCAGTCTGCAAGCGCTGGTACCTTGACAACATCAAAGTCGTTGAGCTTTAGCTTCAACGACAATTAAATAGAGCGGGCGGCTTGAATCCATTTCGGATTTCCAAGCCGCCCGCTTTTTAGTTACAAAGAAGAAAGAATTATTTCTCCTGTTCAGCCAATTTCTTCTCGGTGTTCCAAGTCAATGCGCAAAGAATAGCCGCAAGGACACTGGCGATGGACAGCATCATAAATGTTACGTGCCAGCCTGACGTCTGGGCTATGGTTCCCATTAGAATTTTCGAGAGAATCGCATCTCCGAAGAGGTAGCCGAAAAGTCCCACGAAACCAGCCGCAGTTCCCGCGGCGTTCTTAGGTACAAGATTAAGAGCCTGGATGCCAATAAGCGCGACAGGTCCGTAAATGCAGAAACCGACGAGAATCAATGCAAAATAGATTATGCCCTTTGCCATCGGCATAAATGCGGCCGTACCCGGAGCGGCGAAAAGAGCAGCCACATTCCCGGCCTGCCAATAAAGCAGAGTTCCTACAAGTACCAATCCCATAAATATCACATTAGGAGGGGTGCATCTTCCTTTGAAGAATTTGGCTGAGATCCAGCCGCAGATTATGGTACCGGGGATGCCGGCATAGTTGTGCAGCGAGAAGGCCAGGTTGCTCTCATTGGCAGACATCAGCCCTGACTCCTGAAGATAGATAGGAGCCCAATCTCCAACACCGTAACGGACCATATAGACGAATGCATTGGCCATCGCGATGATCCATAGGAACTTGTTCTTGAACACGTAATCCACGAACAGAGTCTTGAAAGGTATCTTATCAGTGTCTTTCACTTTGGATTTGACGCCGGAATAGTCGTGTCTATAGTCATTTATCGACGGAAGACCGCAGGACTGAGGCGTATCTCTCAGTGCCCACCAGCAGAAGGCGGCTATCAAAAGCGCCACACAAGCAGGAAGAATGAAAGCGCCCCTCCAAGTCTGGGATACTCCCCAGCCTGCCAGAAGGGTCACGCCTGCCGTTGCAAGAAGGCCGAGAGTACCGCTGCCGAGCGTATGGGAAGTGTTCCAGATAGACATCTTGAAACTTCTCTCGTTCTGCGAGAACCAATGGGCCATTATTCTTCCGCAAGGGGGCCAGCCCATACCGGAAATCCAACCCACAATCAGCATAAGTACGAAGATGATAACGACGTTGACGGCAGAATTGGCACCGAAAGGAATAAGTCCGGCTGCAATCATAGTTATGGCTGCCAGCACAAGGCCGACTACCAGGAATTTCCTTGCGTCCGAACGGTCTGAGACGCTGCCCATTATGAACTTGCTGAATGCGTATGCAATGGAGACTGCGGACATTGCGATGCCCACTCCAGCTTTGTCAATCAGACCGTCCTGAATCATGCCCGGAGCAGCCAATGACAGATTTTTACGCACTAAGTAATAGCCGGCATAGCCGAGGAAGGCCCCCATAAAGACTTTAAATCTCATCGATTTGTAGAATTTTGGAATTTTTTCTTCCGGGAGCTGTGGTTTGGGTACCGGCGGATCAAAGAATCTTGACATTTTTATTGGTTTTAAAGTTTATGTTTTACGTTTTGAAGTGCAATATTAGTGATTTTATTCGAGAATTGTCTGTTTGTGAATCGAAATCAGCAGCTTTCATATCGAAAATTATTATGATTGTATGACATTATGGCAGTGAAAGGCACTGGCAGATTATTTGCTAATTGAGTGTAGTTCTCTGAATAGCACCCAAATTCAGCGGACAGGTTACTATGATATGGGCAATTATTATTCTCACACTGCTTGGTGTGTTTTCGGAAAAGAATAGAAAATTAAAACAATATGCAAAAGCAAAAAGAAGAAGAGAAAAAGAAATGCGCAGAGAAGAACGCAGGAAAAGAGCCTCAGAAAGAAGAAGTCAAAAAGAAGGACGCTCGAGATGAGAAGATTGAGGAACTGGAGAAAAAATCCGGGAAACTGAGTGAGGATCTTGCCAGAGAAAAGGACGATTACCTTCGCCTGATGGCTGAATTCGAGACTTTTCGCAGGCGAAGCGCGGAAGAGAGACTTGCTCTTGTGGGCACCGCTTCTGCAGAGACTATCAAGGGTATGCTGCCGATTTTGGATGACTGTGAGAGGGCGCTTGAATTGCTTGAGAAGTCTTCGGACAAAGCGGCAAAGGAAGGCACCGAACTCATTTTCGACAAATTGTTCTCCTACCTCAAAAGCAAGGGACTTGAACGAATCAAGGCAAAGGGAGAGAAGTTCGACACTGATTTCCACGAGGCCGTGACACAGTTCCCAACAGAAGATTCCAAAAAGAAAGGTGTCGTAATTGATGTCATTCAGACAGGTTATCTTCTGAACGGCAAGGTCCTGAGATATGCTAAAGTTATCGTTGGCGCATAGAATACTGACAAAATGGCTGAAAAAAGAGATTACTATGAAGTGCTGGGCGTGAGCAAAAGCGCCTCGGCAGATGAGATAAAGAACGCATACAGGCAGCTTGCCATCAAATGGCATCCCGACAAGTGGGTAAACGGTACTGATGCTGAGAAAAAAACCGCCGAAGACAAATTCAAAGAGGCTTCGGAGGCTTATTCCATTTTAAGCGATCCGGACAAGAAGGCTAAATACGATCAATTCGGCTTCTCAGGCGTGAACGGTCAGGGGGCTCCTGACTTCAGCGGAGGTTTCGGAAATCTCGATGACATTCTGAATGATTTGTTCGGAGGAAACTTCGGGGGATTCAGCGGTTTCGGTGGTTTCGGGGGCTTCGGCAGCCAGAGAGGGTCCTCTTCCCAGCAGTCCGCTGCGGTCCGAGGGCGCGACATCAGAACAAGGGTGTCTTTGACTTTGGAAGAGATTGCCACGGGTGTTGAGAAATCTGTAACAATCTTAAGAAGCGTGCCTTGCCCGGATTGTTCGGGTAAAGGAGCTAAAAGCAGCTCGGACATAAAAAGATGTACTTCCTGCAACGGCACAGGTCAGGTTCAGCACGTCACGTCAAGCTTTTTCGGCAGGAGCATATCCTACACTATTTGCCCGCAATGCAACGGTACAGGCAAAATAATTACTCATCCTTGCTCTTCTTGTTCAGGAACCGGTCTTGTCCGCAAGAGGGAGACCGTGAAGGTGAAGATTCCCGCAGGCGTGGAGCACGATATGCAGCTTACAGTTCGCGGAGCGGGTCACGCCGGACTTCACAATGGACCGTGCGGTGATTTGCTGGTGGTTATTGAAGAGACTGAGCATCCTACTCTCAAAAGGGATGGCAACAACCTTTTCTATTCGCAGATTATTTCCGTCACGGACGCTATGCTTGGCACCAACTTGTCAATCCCTTGTCTTGACGGAAGCTACAAGATCAAACTCGAGCCCGGCACACAGTCCGGAACTATTGTCAAACTCAAAGGCAAAGGACTTCCTTCATTAAGAGGAAGCGGCAAAGGTGATTTGTATGTGAAGATTATGGTGTGGATACCTCGAAAATTAAGCGGGAGCGAGAAAACTCTTTTCGAATCCATCAGAACCAATCCGTCATTCACTCCGGACCTAAACAGAGATGACAAAAATCTTTTTGACAAGGAAAAGAACATATTTTAATGATAAAATTTGTCTTAAAGAAAAAAATTAGTAAATTTGCAGTCCTTAAAAAACAGCAACCTCTTGCACTTCGTTAATATTGAATTGGGCAACGTTGCGCTAAATAATTATTAAAATGGATTTATTATCAATTGCACAGCAGGCTTTTGTTAACGAAAAAGTCGCAACATTTCCGAAGTTCAAAGCAGGTGACACCGTTACCGTCACCTACAAAATCAAGGAGGGTGAGAAATTCAGACTCCAGAACTTCAGAGGCGTTATTATGGCCATAAAAGGGGCAAGCATCCACACCAGGACTTTCACAATCCGTAAAGTTTCAGGCGGTATCGGAATCGAAAGGATTTTCCCTTTCAACTCTCCTTTTATCGAGTCAATCGAACTGAACAAAGTCGGAAAGGTACGCAGAGCCAAAATTAATTACCTTAGAAAGCTTTCCGGAAAGAAGGCCAGAATTAAGGAAAAGAATATGAGCATTCTCGCTTCAGAAGGTGTGAACACTTCTCAGGCTGAGGCCAAAGCTCCTGCTG
>Ga0172377_10004833_pt1 | contig 13829 bp, 8 predicted proteins | sample Pumphouse3metaG_FD_119749 | JGI IMG/M metagenome (GOLD analysis project Ga0172377, IMG submission 119749) | Leachate microbial communities from a municipal landfill in Southern Ontario, Canada - Pumphouse #3 metaG | ecosystem: Engineered > Solid waste > Landfill > Unclassified | place: Canada... | reverse complement strand
GCCATTGGAAGAATACAAATGGTCTTGCATCCCAGTTTGATTTTGTCACCTAAAACTTGCATGGCAAAGTCGAAATTGCTCCAGAGTGCACGATAAGGAATCATCACTCCTTTGGAAAACCCTGTAGTTCCGCTTGTATAATTGATGAGAGCCATCTCCTCAGGACTCTTTTCGCGATAGTAATGTATGTGCTGTTTCCTGAAATATTTAGGAAATTTATGGCCGAATATCTCATTGAGGTGCTCTCGGGCATAGGTCAGTTTATCTGTCCTGCTGAGTACCAGGGAGTAGTCCGGGATATAGATAATGCCTTCAAGATTAGGCATTTTAGTCGTATCGATCTGAGTTGCCACGATGTCTCCAATAAACAGGAGTTTGGCATCAGAATGGTTGACGATATTCTGGATTTGATCTGCTGTAAATTCATGGAGAATCGGCACAGCGACACACCCGTATGTCAGAGTAGCCAGAAAAGCTACTGCCCAGCACGCACTGTTACGTCCGCACAGAGCAATCTTGTCACCTTCTTTTACACCGGAATATTCGAATAAAATATGTAGTTTTTCTATTTTCCGGGCTACATCATTGTATTGGAGAGTCTTCCCCTTATAATCAGTTAAAGCATCAAAATCCCAATGATCAATAATACTTTTTTCGATTAGTGAATTTATGCTAGCAATATTTTCAGTCATTTGATTCTATTCTATGTTATATGTGTAAACGCTTTTTGGAGTCAGCCAAAAAGTTATAGCATATCTTTATAAAGATAACGCTTAATACTTCTTTTAGGCGTTTTCTCAAATTCCTCATTATGAAGCTGTATTCTTGAAATTTTGCAGAAAGAGGGCAGGACCGAGTTTAATTGTTTCCGATATTGTTCCATGATATTCTGAAGATCTTCTTCTGAGAATCCTAAGGACTGAGCCTCTTCCAGATTAGGATTGACCAAACCTACGAGTTTGTCTCCTTTTTGAATGACAAGGCTCTCGTTGACCATAGCCATGGAATTCAATTTATCTTCGATCTCTTCGGGATAGATATTCTGTCCGTCTGCTCCTAAAAGCATGTTTTTTATTCTTCCCTTGATAAAGAGATTGCCCTCTTTGTCCATAGTACCCAGATCACCTGTATGAAACCAATTGTCTACGAGAGCTTTTTGGGTAGCAGTTTTGTTCTTATAGTATCCTTTCATGACATTCAGTCCGTGTGTGATAATCTCTCCGGGGATATTTTCCGGATCAGGACTTAATATCTTTACTTCCATGTTCTTGACAGGCTTCCCACATGAACCCGCAACGAAATCCTCCCAATTTGTAAAAGTGATCAAAGGAGCCGTTTCCGTAGTGCCATAGCCGATGGTGATAGGAAAGTTTATGCTGGTAAGAAAGTCCTCAACTTCCTTGTTAAGGCCTGCTCCGCCTACAATGATCTCGTATAGATTGCCACCAAACAAATCTCTGACTTTCTCACAAATACTTTCTTTGACCTTTTTATTGACGATAGGCATATTTAAAAGTAATTTGATCTTATTTGTCTGGAAAACAGGGAGAACTTTTCTGCGTATGATCTTTTCTATGATAAGAGGTACCGCAATGATGACTGCCGGTTTTATGTCATGAAAGGCCTGAGCAATGATAGAAGGACTGGGTAGTCTTGTCAGGAAATAGATATGGTTTCCAAAACAGAACTCGAAAAGAAATTCAACCATCAGTCCATACATGTGAGCCATTGGGAGAATGTTCAGCACAGGACTTCCCTTCTTCAAGTGTGGCCCTAAGGCATTCATAATAAAGTCCAGATTGCTCCAGAGAGCTTCATAAGAGAGCATTACACCTTTTGAAAAACCTGTTGTTCCACTGGTGTAATTGATCATTGCAAGTTCGTCAGGCTGATCTTGGTAGTAGTGGATATGTTCTTTACCGAAATACTTGGGATATTTCTTACCGAATATCTCGTTGATATGCTCTATGGCGTATGAGAACCGTTCATTGCGGGATAGTATAGGACTGCGATAGGGGAGATAGATGATACCTTCAAGATTAGGCATCTTATCTGGATTAATCTGTGTCGTTATGATGTCACCTGCAAAAAGGATTTTCGCCTCTGAGTGATTGACGATATTATGTATTTGTTCAGCTGTAAATTCATGTAAGATGGGGACTGCAACAGCACCGTAAGTCACTGTTGCAAGGAATGCAACTGCCCAGTTGGCACTGTTACGTCCGCAAATAGCAATTTTATCACCTTTATGTATATCGCAACTTTCGAACAAGATATGGTATTTTTCAATCTTGCGTGCCACATCGTGAAATTGGAGTGTTGTTCCTTTATAATCTGTAAGTGAATCTTTATCCCAATTATCTACAATGCTTTTCTCGATATACGAGTTAAAGCTTAGTATCGTATCCATTGCACAAAAACAAAAATTTTGTGCAAAGGTAACCAGTTTTCTGCACAACCCAAAACTTTCTGTGCAGTATTTTTATTAATTCTGTAAGAATTTTGTTTTTAATGGGAAAAAAGGACAATAAAACTTCTTTTTATATGATGTTAGAAGCCATCAAACTATTCGTATCGTATACTTCGGGCAGGGTGAATATGGGAGATGAGGTAACTTGGGGTTACCAGCATGACCATACAGATAATCATAGTTGCAATATTCAACACCAGAATGAACCACCAGTTAAACTCTATGGGGACCGTATTCACATAATAGGTTTGGGGATCAAGTTTGATCAGCCCTGTGTATTTCTGTAATGAGAGAAGTCCTATTCCGATGATATCACCTAACAAGAGTCCTCTGCCTACGATAAAGGCTGCAAACCATAGGAAAGTATGTCTTATAGTCTTGTTTCTTGCGCCTAAAGCTTTCAGTACACCGATCATATTTGTTCTTTCAAGGATGATGATAAGCAGTCCTGAAATCATGGTGACTATGGCTACAGCCATCATGAGTCCGAGTATGACCCATACATTCAGATTCAGCAGATCAAGCCATGCAAAGATCTGTGGATTAATCTCTTGAATCGTTGCACTGGAATAGGTTTCCCCGTTGTGGTCTACTGTTCGGTTTACCCGATTGGTAAAATAGGCTTCGGTTTCATTGACTTTGTTGAAGTCATTTACGGTTATTTCTGCTCCACTGGCCTGGTCATTGTCCCAGCCATTAAGTTTTACGGCAGTGTGGAGATCTGTATAGCAGGTGACCTCATCATATTTTTTAAGATTGGTCTCATAAATCCCTTGAATCGTAAACCGACGTATTCTCACACCTTGATTATCTATGAAATAGGCAAAGATACGTTGTCCTACGTTCAGATGGAGTTTATCTGCCATGAGTTTAGAAACTAAAATCTGGTTTCTGCTGGACTGGTCACAAAACTTGGGGATACTTCCTGCTATCATATTCTGATGAATAAAGGTGGAATCCCATTCCGGTCCTACACCCTTAAAGGCTACTCCAAGAAAATCAGAATCTGTTTTTAAAATTCCCTGTTTGATGGCGAAGCGTTCCACATGTTTTACACCGGGGATCTTCTTAAACACATTCATCATCGAATCATTGATGACTACAGGGTAATTGCCACTGGACTGTAAGGTAAGAAAATCAGCAACTTCTATTTGTCCGCCGAAACCGATGACCTTGTCACGGATGGTATGCTTGAATCCTAGTATTATACATACGGAAATGATCATGACCGCAAGCCCGATGGCTACACCAACTGTTGCAATACGGATAGCTGGTTGTGAAACCTTTCGTTTACTACCTGTATCAGAATGGATCTTTTTCGCTATGTATAAAGGAAAATTCATAGATCAAATTTCGTTAACCCTTTTTCTGCCGGGATAGGTTTCCAAAGCCTTGCGCAATATGAAGAGAGCTCTTTCCAAGTCTGCTTTTTTTAGAACATAAGCTACGCGGACCTGATCAATACCTGCTCCCGGTGTTGTATAAAATCCTGCTGCAGGAGCTAGCATGACGGTTTCTCCTTCGTAATTGAAGTCTGTCAGCAGCCATCTGCAAAATTTTTCGGCATCATCTACTGGTAGTTTTGCTACGGTATAGAAAGCTCCCATAGGAATAGGTGAATAGACTCCTGGTATGCGGTTCAAACCGTCAATGAAACACTTGCGGCGAAGTTCGTATTCATCATATACATCACTGTAGTATTCTTTAGGTGCGTCAAGAGAAGCTTCAGCTACAATCTGCCCGATGAGTGGAGGACTTAGCCGGCATTGGCAAAACTTCATGACTGCTTTTCTTACCTGTTCATTTTTCGTGATCAGAGCACCGATACGGATTCCGCATTCTGAGTAACGTTTGGAAACAGAATCAATAAGGATCGTATTTTGTTCGATGCCTTTCAGGTGCATGGCACTGACGTATGGTGAACCGGTATAGATATATTCACGATAAACTTCATCTGAAAACAGAAACAAGTCGTATTTCTTGCACAGGTCCCGGATCTGATACATCTCCCTACGGGTATAAAGGTACCCCGTCGGATTATTTGGATTGCAGATCATGATGGCACGTGTGTGCTTGTTGATCAGTTCTTCAAATTTCTCAACTTTTGGAAGAGAAAATCCTTCTTCTATGGTCGTGGTGATGGTTCGGATTTTTGCACCTACAGAAACTGCAAAAGCCATATAATTGGCATAACCCGGCTCTGGCATGATAATTTCATCGCCAGGATTCAGACAACTCATGAAGGCGAACATCACAGCTTCGCTTCCTCCGGCAGTGATGATGATATCATCGGGGGAAATAAGGATGTTGTATTTTTTATAGTAGTCAACAAGCTTCGTCCGGAAACTTAAGAAGCCTTGGCTGGGAGCATATTCCAGAACTTTGCGGTTGATTTTTTTGAGTGCATCCAGTCCGCATTGTGGAGAAGGCAAATCCGGTTGACCAATATTCAAGTGGTAAACCTTGATGCCACGATTTTTAGCCGCCGCCGCCAAAGGTGCTAATTTTCGGATTGGTGACTCAGGCATATTTAATCCACGTACCGATATTTCTGGCATTGTATGAATAATTAATTATCGAATTGCAAAGATAAGGAAATTTTTATTATCTTTGCATGATGATTGGAAAAAATTAAGAATAAACGAACTTTCATAAATAGGAATTAAGTCAATTATGAGATCCAGAACAAGTACTTGGTTTGAAACCAAGATCAGATATGAGAAGATGATGGACGATGGCATGCAGAAAAAGGTCACCGAACAATATGTAGTGGATGCCTTGAGTTTTACTGAGGCTGAAAGTGCCATTATTGAGGAGATGTCTTCTTATATAAGTGGTGAAATGAAGATCACGGATATCAAACCGGCATCGTATGGTGAGGTCTTTTTCAGTGATATTGATTCTGATGATAAGTGGTACAAAGCCAAACTCCAGTTTATCACCATAGATGAGAAATCTGAAAAGGAAAAGCGTTCAAACGTGTATTATCTTGTCCAGGCTGCTTCTCTCCCTGGAGCTGTAAAGCATGTGGATGAAGTGATGGGAAGCACGATGATTGATTATGTGATTGCTTCCATTGTCGAGACTCAGGTCATGGATGTCTTTGAACATCATGCTCCCAATGCTCCTAAGAAGAAAGAGGAGAGAAATGATGTCCCTGAATATGAAGAACAACCTGCAGCCCAACCATCAGACCAAGTACCTGAACCGGAGAACTGATCGTTTTTATAATAAACGTTTATCGTTTGAAAGGGTTGGGAATAGTCTGATAAGAGTTTCCAAGTGGTTGTCGTATCTGTAATATAGCAACCGATATAGTGGTCTTGAAATGCTGTTTTTTAATTGATAGTAAAATGGTTGATGTCGCAAAGAATTTACACAAAGTGCTGGACAGCCTGCCCGATGGAGTAAGATTGGTTGCCATCAGCAAGTTTCATCCTAAGGAATATGTAGAAGTCGCTTATGCTGAGGGCCAGCGTGTTTTCGGTGAAAGTCATGAACAGGAACTCGAACAGAAAGTGAAAGAACTGCCTAAGGATATTGAATGGCATTTTATCGGCCATCTTCAGACGAATAAGGTGAAATATATAGCTCCTTATATTTCTATGGTGGAGTCCTGTGATAGTCTGAAGTTGATGAAAGAGATAGAGAAGCAGGCTGCGAAATGCAATCGGGTGATTAAGGTATTGCTGGAACTTCATATTGCTGAGGAAGCTACAAAATACGGCTTGACACAGGAGGCTTGCAGGGAACTGCTTGACTCCGGAGTCTGGAAAGAGATGAAGCATATTAAAATCTGTGGTCTGATGATGATGGCCTCAAATATCGATGATCAGCATCAGATTGCCCAGGAGTTTGATACAGCCGCCACGTTCTTTGATGAAGTCAAGTCTAAGTATTTTGCAGATGATCCTGATTTCAGGGAACGTTCGTGGGGCATGAGCCATGATTTCCCTATTGCCGTGGAGCACGGATCCACGCTGGTCCGTGTCGGTACGGCAATCTTCGGCCCAAGAGTCTATTGATAGATTGAGAGAAAGCAATTCTTCTCAATGGTCTTTGGATGATTGTTTTACCAGTTATGATGTTTGTGTTCTCTTCTCATTTGCTTCTCAAACCTTTTTTGGTCTTTGCGAGAAGATTGGTTGCCAAATACATAGACGTCATCGTGAGTTCTCCACCTGTCTTGTCCATAAATCCGGTTTCGGTTTTTATAATATCCTCGGTGTAAGCCATTGTCATGGCGGGGATATCTTGTGTATACATTGTATACGTAAGTGCCGTTATGCCAGGAGACAGGACGGTAGAAATAATTTGTTCCGATAAATAAATTCCATTGTCTGTCACTGAAGAAAATCCTGAAAGCGGAGTTGCGTGCGTGCCATCTGGAAGTATAGAGGTTATCCGGGTGATTGATGCTTAGAAAATAGTCGAGGTTGATGCGGTACACCTTATTATATTCACGTGACGAAAATCCCATTTCATAGGCCATTTTATCAGTCAGGTATTTGGCTTCAAATGTGGCTCTGTCATAACTCATCGCTTTTGCAGATAGGGACATAATCAGTAGGGCTGCAAGTAAGAATATATTCCGTTTCATAGTCGTAAGTGTTAAAAATTAAACAAACTGTTTTAGTACCTTCGGAAATGAATTAGAATCAATATCCTTTGGTTTCTAGTGCAAATTTACGGATTAGTATTCAATGTATAAGATTTATATCCCTATTAAGTGATAGGAATACCCCTTTACGTAATAGGAATACCCCTTTACGTAATAGGAATTGCCCTTATAAGAATCGTGACTTCTCTGTGGTTAGGAATGGCGCATTTGATTTTTTGCAATAGTCATTGGTGACTATTGCAAAAGGGGTAAGGTAATTCGGATGAGCCGTACTATGCTATTTGTTTTATGATTTAATGTCTTGTATCCTGAAGCTTATTTTTTAAATTCTAAAAGGACAGAAGCGTGGGGGCGTAATTTTACAGTATAGTGATTTCGAACCTTTGCTAATTGTTTGTTTGACCATAGGTCTATTACTTTCCGACTTCCTGAAATTCCGATGTCTTTCAGACTGACCTTAATGCTGCGTATGTCGTCGTCTGATAGGTTGAAGATTGCCACATAAATGTCTTTTTGATGATCTGAAGAGGTAATAATGGCTTCTTTCTGATTTTGAAGCAATAGGCGTACGTTCTGACTTTTCTCGTGCATGCGCAGCACTTCCTTATTTGTGAGTAATGAGAGCGTAAAGGGATCAATTGTAGGCAGGTCACCTCCAAAGATCAGAGGTGATCGGAATATGGTAAAGAAAGTCATCAGTGAGTATTGTTCATCTTTTGTTAGACGTGTCATTCGGTCTGCACCCCTTTCTCCTCTGATAGCCAGATGCCCCAAAGGTATCATGTCACAGTCTGGCCATGTTCCCGGAGCAATATACGGATACCATTGCCGAGCTATTTTCATCAGATGAGTCAGATCACTCCATTTATCCCATACATCGTTTACCATGCGCCAAAGATTAGCATGGCTCCGGACGTGATCAGCCTTGCTGATTGGTGTTTCTCCCGGTGAAGTACTGAATACGATCGGACGACCGCATTGATCAATCGCTTTGCGTATCATTTCAATCTCATCTTGATGATATGGACTAGACAAGTCGTCTACCTTTATATAGTCTACTCCCCAACTCGCATATAAATCAAGAAGAGAATTGTAATAATCCTGGGCTCCTTCTCCATATTTCAGGGTGTAATTGTCGGCAAGCCATCCGCATTGTCCTTCCGGAGAATAAATCTGATCGGCAGTGATACCGTGGCCTCCCATAATAGGTAATTTCCGTATAATGGCTATTTTAGGAATACCTCGCATGATGTGGATACCGAATTTTAATCCTTTTGAGTGGATGTAGTCTGCCAACGGCTTGAATCCTTTTCCATCCGCAGCTGATGGAAATTTGTTTTCGGCCGGTTGGTATCTTCCATAATTATCTATTACATAGACAGGATCCTTCTGGTTATACCCTCCGGATTTGGTGTTTGCGACATACCAGCGGATATCTACAATGACATATTTCCATCCGTAAGATTTGAGATGATTTGCCATGAAGTCTGCATTGGCCTTGACTTCCTTTTCTGTTACAGTAGGGCCGTAACAATCCCAACTATCCCAGCCCATAGGAGGAGTAAGGGCCCATTGCCGGAAAGCAAGACTATCATTTGGGGAACTCATGGCGTTGGCCGATGTAAGGAATAAGGATAATATTAAACTTAAAAAAAGGATTCTTGTTTTCATTATGGTATCTTTTACATGCCAAAAGTAATTAAAATCATTTATTTGTCCAAATTTTCTTTAAGTATTTTTCATATCTCTTGATTTATAATATAGATAAATTTCTCATTAAAGGGCCTGCTTCTTGGTCCGATAACCGGCGTCCGGTATAATAAAGCCCGATGGTGTAAGAATTAAACATTATAGTATTGCTGTTTTTGCGTATTAAGTTTTATCTTTGCATGAGACGGCAAAGTTCAGGACATCGTCAGGTCTTGTCATAGCGTCTTAGGATTTTCGAATTTATAGATATGAAGAAATGATTTCTTCTTAATGATATTGAATATGGTTGTCTCTCTTCATGCAAAGTCGGATTTTATACAGGTTTGTAACGGTCATTTTGTCCGTAATGGCAAAGCCTATTATTATATAGGTGCAAATTTCTGGTATGGTGCGATCTTAGGTTCTACCGGACAAGGAGGAGATCGTCTTCGACTATGTAGGGAACTGGATGCGATGAAGGTCGTAGGAATTGACAATCTCCGTATTCTTGTTGGTTCCGATGGATATCATGGAGTGAAAACCAAAGTGGAACCGACTCTTCAAGTTGAACCTGGTGTATATAATGATAATATCCTTGACGGATTGGATTATCTGTTGATGGAGATGGGCAAGCGGGAGATGGTAGCTGTGCTCTATCTGAATAACAGTTGGGAGTGGAGTGGTGGATATGGTTTCTATCTGGAATATGCCGGAGCAGGAAAAGCCCCGCGTCCTGAAGAAGCCGGATACCCGGCTTATATGCATTTCGTGAGTCAATTTGCTGACAACGAGAAAGCCCATCAACTCTTCTATGACTATGTGGAATTTATTATCTCTAGAACTAATCGATATACAGGGAGAAAATATAGTGATGATCCTACTATTATGAGTTGGCAAATAGGCAATGAACCCCGAGCATTCAGCAAGGAGGCAATTCCGGGTTTTAAGAAATGGCTGAAAAAAGCCTCTGCTCTTATCCGATCCGTTGACAGAAACCATCTTATTTCTATAGGTAGTGAAGGGTCCTGGGGATGTGAGAATGATGAAAATGTTTATTCATCAATTTCTGCAGATCGGAATATTGACTATTGTACAGTACATATCTGGCCTTATAACTGGGAATGGATTCATGAAGACCATCTGTCAGAGGACCTTTTTTTGGCTTGCAGGAATACCAAAGCATATCTCTCTCGCCATCTTGCTATCTGTGAACATCTTCAGAAACCCCTGGTCATGGAAGAATTTGGTTATCCACGTGACGGTTTTTCTTTTTCTCTGGAAAGTAGTACAAAATTAAGGGATACCTATTATCTATATGTGTTTCGTTTGATTGAAAAGAATGTACAGTGTAATGGCCTTTTTGCGGGTTGTAATTTTTGGGGGTGGGGCGGTTTTGCTCGGCCTGTCCATGAGCAATGGCTCCCTGGTGATGACTATACAGGTGATCCCGCCCAGGAATCACAGGGATTGAATTCTGTGTTTCTTACAGATACATCAACATTAAAGATTATAAGGGAAGAAATTGAAAAATTCCGAGAAATCAATCGATGAAGAGATAATATTTTAAAGTGATAGTTTTGCTTTCTTATTTTATGCAAAACAATTTAACCGGATAATATTTTTTTGATGTATGCTGATTGGATGTGATTTTGGACGACAGTATTAGTATCTTTCGATATAATCCATCTCGGTGTTATTATATTATAAATCTGTTTATTACTGATGAAACTCATGTTTTTATTGAAGTTAATGATGATTTTTTGGTTATTATAGGCTAATATTATTAGTTATAAGCAGTACTGATGTTTATATATTATAATTTTTTCGAAGGAATATGTAGATAAGCAAAATAGTGTAAAAGATGGATAAAATAATATCATATTAATTCATATTTTAGATATATCTTTGCTGTCGTTAATATGATAAATACCATGTCCTAAATTTTTTTTAATCATTTTTGGGATTTTATGCTTAATCATTAATGAGGGTCTTTCCAGACTCTTAGTGGTACTTTTGGGAATTTAATATGAAATAATGATTCTGAAAGAGTAATCACATCATGAGAAATAATCTATATTCAGTAAATAAAAATAAAAAATCAATTAGTTCAATTTACCACGAACAACAAAATTAAAGAAATTTACAACTTTAACCTATCAGAAGTATGAATCAAAATTTTATGAAAACTATGCTGCTCATGAGCGCATGTACGGCCTTTGGATTGGCTTATTCGCCTCAGGCCATGGCAGCTTCTCCCAAACCTGCAATAAATGCAGTGCAACAGGGGAAAAAAGTTTCCGGTCACATTGCTGACTCGGAAGGACCTGTAGTTGGTGCCAGTGTCGTTGAGAAGGGTAATCCTTCCAATGGGACTGTAACTGACTTGGATGGTAATTTTACACTTGTTACAAAGAGTAATGACCCTGTGCTTATCGTCTCTTATATCGGTTATAAAACTCAATCAGTTTCTGTGGGCAACAGATCCCGGATTGATGTCGTGATAGTTCCTGACAACAAGACTCTGGAAGAAGTCGTCGTCATGGGCTATGGTGTGCAGAAAAAGAAACTGGTCACCGGCGCTACCGATGAGATCAAGGGTAGTGATATTGAGAAACTGAATACTACCCAGGTTCTGGGTGCCCTGCAAAGTCAGAGTCCGGGTGTCAGTATTACCGCAATATCCGGTCAGCCTGGTGACGGCTTTAAGGTCGCCATACGTGGTGCCGGCACAAATAGCAACACAAAACCTATTTATGTCATTGATGGAGTAGCAGGCGGAGATATCAATAACCTCAATCCGGCAGACATTGAGCGTATTGATGTCCTGAAGGATGCTGCATCCTGTGCCATCTATGGTGCCAACGGTGCTAATGGCGTGATTTTGATTACCACAAAACAAGGTGGAGCACAGCAAGGTGGTTCGAGAACAGTTCAGGTTTCATACGACGGAAACGTAGGCTGGTCAAATGTATATAAGATGCCACGCCTGTTGAATGCCAGGCAATACATGCAAATTCAGGACCTTGTAAGTTTTAATAATGGGGGATCGGCATACGACTGGTCCAAGTATATTGATGCAGACCTGTTGAAGGCTTATCAGGACGGGTCTAATAAAGGGACCGACTGGCTGGATGCCATCCGTAACAAGAATGCCATGACAACTAATCACGCTGTCAATATTACCGGTGGCTCGGACATGAGCAAATATTCCGCAGGTGTCGGTTATCAGTATCAGGACGGTATTTTTGGCAAGGTGGTCAAATCTGACTTTCGGCGTTTCACTTTCCGCTTGAATTCTGAACGTGTCATCTATCGCGATTCGAAAGGCCTGGATGTTATAAAAGTAGGCGAAAACGTTTATTTCCAGCATAAGCAAAATCAGGGTATCCAGATTGGAAATCAATATGGTAATGCGCTTTCAGACATGTTGCGTGCCAATCCTTGTATACCTATTTATGATAAGGACGGAAAACTCACTATGCGTGATTATTTACGTAATTCCGGTACAGGTCTTACAGATCCTACTCATGGAGGTTGGTTCAACTACAATTCTTATAGTTCCAATCCTATCGCAGTTATGGAGAATAGTCAGAGTGGAAACAATAAAGCGAAGAATTTCAATCTGACAGCAATCGGCTATATAGAAATTCAGCCGATTAAGAACTTAATTTATAGAGGGCAGTTTAATTATAATCAGAGTTCTTTTACCTGGAGATCATTTCTTCCTAAATATTATATCAATGATTCTGGAGCAAATCGTACTTTGGACCAGGTGACGGAGCAAGTAGGTACAGGCTGGGGATGGAGTACGACCAATACATTAAATTATAAATTTAATATCGCCAAGGACCATCATTTTGATGCTCTGCTTGGTACAGAATACAGTAAGTCTTGTCCAAGTTATGGTGATGTTGTAGAAGGAATTTCTACAAACAGTATCTATGGTGATTTTGAGCATGCTTATCTGTCACTGACCAAGGATAGAAATCAGAAGGCTACCGTGACTGGTACTCCATACGGTGATACACGAAATATGTCTTATTTCGGTCGTATCAACTATGATTACAATGAGACTTATATGCTGTCCGCAATCCTTCGTGCTGATGGTTCATCCGTGTTTGCTCCGAAGCATCGCTGGGGCTATTTTCCGTCAGTGAGCGGTGGTTGGGTTATTACCAATGAAAACTTTATGAAGTCTACTGCAAAGTGGCTGGATTTCCTGAAACTTCGTGCAGGCTGGGGACAGAATGGTAATCGCAATATCGTCGATGCCTTTGCTTATCAGGCTACGTTTGCTTTTGATAATTTTTCCAATTATTCCTTTGGAGATAACAAGAATGGCTATACACAGGGCGCAAGTCCGGCTCGTCTGCCGAATGAAAAGGTGACATGGGAGACCTCAGACCAGACTGATATCGGTCTTGACGCACGGTTCCTGAACAGTAGATTAGGGGTTACTTTTGACTGGTACAAAAAGGTTACTAAGGACTTGTTGATTCAGGTTCCTATAGCAGCCACTACTGGTTTCTCTACTCAGTGGAAGAACGCTGGAACCGTACGGAATACGGGTATTGAAGTTGCTTTGGACTGGCATGATAAGATAGGTTCTGATTTTACATACGGAGCAAACTGGAATATTGCCTATAATAAAAATAAGGTAACGAAGATCAACTCTTCTCTTGATTATATTGAAGGCGGTAATGATAATCTTGCTCAGAATACAGGATATATGGCCCGTATGCAGGTTGGGCACCCGATCGGTTACTTCTATGGTTACAAGACCGCCGGAGTAATCCAAAATGCTACTGACCTTCAGAACTATGTCAATGAGAATTGTGGTGGAAAAGCAGCCAACTCTCTGCAAGGTTCCAGTCTGAAGCCAGGAGACTTGAAGTTTGTTGATACCAATCATGATGGTAAAATCACTACGGATGATAAGACAGACCTGGGCAACCCGTTGCCTGATGTTACGATGGGCTTTGGCTTGAACTTTGGTTATAAAGGTTTTGATTTTTCTGTTACGGCCTATGCTGCACTCGGGCAACAGGT
>Ga0172377_10004827_pt1 | contig 13834 bp, 10 predicted proteins | sample Pumphouse3metaG_FD_119749 | JGI IMG/M metagenome (GOLD analysis project Ga0172377, IMG submission 119749) | Leachate microbial communities from a municipal landfill in Southern Ontario, Canada - Pumphouse #3 metaG | ecosystem: Engineered > Solid waste > Landfill > Unclassified | place: Canada... | reverse complement strand
TCCCATATTTGCTGAAAGCTGACCTCTGTAAGCACTATAGAATTGACGAATAGGGTTTGTTATTAGTTTTTGGGTATCTGTTAAGTCGTTTTGAATATAGTTTTTATTAAGAAAGTAGAAATCTATAATATCTTGATATCTTTGAAGTTTGGCACCATGATAACCTCCAATTGAAGGATGAAAATATGAGGTTGTAGCATCGTTAAATGTGTTAACAGAAAGGTTGTAAACTCTATAATGGTTGATGCTATTTTGCTTAACAATTTCAAGGATTTCATTGTCAGCACTTGTTGGGTAAATATTAATTTCTTGAGATTGAACAAAGTTTTGATCTGATAGATAACGTTTATCAACTCCCCAAAGGTCAAATACTATTAAAGATCCAAGAATAATAACAACAAAATATTCTTTTTTGATTTTATCAAAAGCAAAGAAAAATAATGCAAAAAATGCAGCTCCAATAAAGAGGAAAGAACGCCATGCATCGGAAACGAATAATGCTTTCCTATCTTCATATAATGCTTGAATATAGCTTGAGCCTAAATATTCTTCAAAAACTGAATCACTTGAAGATGTAAATGAAGCAAATAGCCCTGGAATTAATGCACATATTAGTGTAATACCTCCAATAATACCTCCTGAAATATATAATGCTTTTTTCTTTTTCTTTATATCTATATCTTGTGAGAAGAATTCTTTAAGCCCTAAAATACCAAGGATTATTAAAGTTACATTTGCAAGAACTAAAGCCATTGAAGGGGTTCGGAACTTATTATATAGAGGAAGGTTATGGAATAACCACTCATTAACAACCATAAAATTATTACCCCATGCTAGTATAAAAGATAGGATTGTTGCAAGAAGTAAAAACCAACGCTGTGGACCCTTAACTAAAATTAGACCTAAGAATGCAAGAAAAATTATAATTGCACCAAAATACATTGTTCCTGCTGTAAAAGGCTGTTCACCCCAATAAGTAGCTCCCGCATATTGTTGAACAATTTGATTAATATTTGGATCTGAACCTCGAGCAGGAGGAACGGTTTGAATCATATTGATCCTATTTTTTGCATTTTCTTCAAATCTTTGGTCGGAAGAACCACCGCCCCTTGCATTAGGAATTAATACAGATAAACTTTCACCAATTCCATAACTCCATTGGTATGCATAATCGATAGCTAATCCTTTATTGTTTTTAGTTTTTGTATCTCCCTCAGGTTTAACTGTGATTTCTGACCCACCTCTCATTGTGTGCGAAACATATTGTGAATTCATTTTTAGTTGAGACGCCATTGGCAAAACAGAAATTAAAGCCCCACCAATAAGAATTAATCCACTAATAATATATGTCTTGATTTGTTTTTCTTTAATAGCATAAAATAAATAAGTTATACCAAGTATAAATGCAGCAAGCATTGTATAATATGTGATTTGGATATGGTTAAAGCTAACTTGAAGTCCAAGTGAGACAATAAAGATTGCAGAACCTGTTAAGTATTTCTTATTAAAGACTAACATCATTCCTCCAAAGATTGGTGCCATCATTGCCATAGCCCATGCTTTTGTAATATGTCCTACCTCAATAATAATAATATTATATGATGCTAGTGCAAAAGAAACACCGGCAAGTATACCCAACCAAGGACTAATGCCTAAACTAATTGCGAAAATATAGAATCCTAACATATATAGGAACATTACACCTAAGTCTAATTGGAATCCCCAAAGTTTTAGCGGAGTACTTATTGGATTAAAAACATTATTGGTTTCCGGCCCTTGAATCTGATAGGAGGGCATACCACTAAATAATGAATTGGTCCAAGAAGCTCCTTTTCCTGTTGCTTCTTTATAGTCAGCAAGTTCTTTTGAAACTCCTTTTGAATTTGTCATATCGCTTTGACGAAGTTCTAATCCTTTTAGAACAGGAGAAAAGTAAATTCCACTTATTACTAAAAATATCGCAATAGCAATAAGATGTGGTAAGAATTTTTTTAAAATGTTTTCTTTCTTCATTTCGTATTATTTTTTTTGTTATTATCTTCTTTTGGATAGTATTTCTTTAATGCAGGGTGAATATTTCCAGTGTATCCTTTATCTTGGTTTTTATAGAGATCTGGGTTATCTTTTTTTATTTTTTCTTTATATCTCTCTACTCTATAAATAGCTATCTTGGGTATTATTAAAGTGGTTAATAATCTAAAAAGTATGTAGAAAACAATAATTCCAAGTAAAAAATTAATCATAATTTATTCGCATAAAATGAATAAATCGTTTCTTGGATTAACAAAGAGAATAGGAATGTCTAAATTGTTCTCTATTGTTTTAAGTTCTTTAAGTCCAAATATTGAATTTGTCCAATCTTTATCTTTAGTTGTTTGACATATAACTAAACCAGCTCCAATTTCTCTCGCGTAATCAATGGCTTGATAATCAACATATGTTTTAGGATTAGATGATAGTTTAAGCTTATAGTTAATCTTGAAATTATCAAACATCTTCATTAGAAACTTAATATTATAATGTAGTTGATGACGATGGAATTCATCTTTATAGTTATGGTAATAAACAATTATTTCACTCTCTGAAAATCTTCCAAAATAAGATCCCCACAAAACTTTCTCCTTACTCTCTCTCATATTATTGATAGTTAGTATGGCCTTATCGAAGGAAAGGGGTTCTTTTTGATTTTGATCTACTATAAAATATGCAACACGAGATTCGTACAAGTTTTTAAATAGTTCTTTTGGATAATTGGCAAGTTTTTGTTTTTTATTTTGTGGTTTATCTGAATTAGATGATGTTACTAATAGGACTCCAGATAATAGTTCTGATATTTTATGAAGAATTAGTTTTGATTTACCTTCAATTGCAAGATAGGAGCAAAAAGGGATTTCAACTATATTAGAGGCTAACTCTTTTAACTTTTCTTCTGCCTCCTCGGTTTTTGTATTTGTATATTCTTTGTCAGATATATGCAATAATATTAATCCTTTGTCAAGCATTTTAGCAAAACAAATTGCATTATTAATTATTGCCTCTGTCTTATCTAAATCGGTTAGGTATGCAATAATAAATTGGTCTTTTTTTTCTTTATGTCCCAAGTCACAAAATTTAAAATCTGTATTTTTTCTTCTTCCAATACATAATTAGAATGAAACCTGCCAAAGCACCTCCAAGATGCGCAAAGTGAGCAATCCCATCAGTGGTTCCAACAACTCCATTAAATAACTCTAAAACAATGTATCCAATAACGAACCATTTGGTTTTGATAGGGAAAAGAAAATAAAGATAAATATAAGCATTTGGGAACATCATGCCAAATGCAAGTAAGAGTCCAAAAACTATTCCCGATGCACCAACGGTATTTATTTGATTTAAAAAATCTCTAATTGGAATCTTTTGAACACCTGTATTAACATATTCTACTCCGTTTTGCATAGCAGAAACAATATCAGCATACATAAAATAGTAGGTGATTTGTTGAACAAAGGCAGCACCAAGGGCAGCAGTGAAACAAAAGAAAATAAACTTTTTAGGTCCCCAAATATTTTCTAATGTATAACCAAACATCCAAATAGCAAACATATTAAAGAAAAGATGATTGAAATTGGCATGCATAAATGAATAAGTAATGTATTGCCAAAAATGATGACTATCTGCCATAAAGAAATGAAGTCCGAAAATATCTGTTAGTTCAATACCTTTAATTCTAAGTACGTAGGTAGTGAAAAACACTAAAATATTTATAATTAATAGGTTCTTACAAACAGGGGGTAAGAAGTTAAACTGATGTGGGCTATATTGGTCGTTACGCATATCTCTTATTTCAATTATTAACTTGCAAATGTACATTTTTTTTTAAAATATCTGATAAATTTAGATATTATTAGTAATGTAATTTATTTTCTTAAGCTATATCAATTTCATTTCAAAAAATAATTGTATCTTCGCACTTTAAAAATACTAAGTAAAAGAATACGAAAAATGTACTCAGAAAACGAAAAAATTGTAAAGGTTGATATTGAGAAGCAGATGAAGTCTGCCTACATTGATTATGCAATGAGTGTTATTGTTTCTCGTGCCCTCCCTGACGTTAGAGACGGAATGAAACCTGTTCATCGTAGAATATTATATGCAATGAACGATATGGGAATGTTTTACAATACATCTACTAAGAAAAGTGCTAGAATAGTAGGGGAAGTTCTTGGTAAATATCACCCACATGGAGATAGTTCTGTATATATGGCAATGGTTCGTTTAGCTCAATCTTGGTCAATGAGATACAAACTAATAGATGGTCAAGGTAACTTTGGATCAATTGATAATGACCCTCCAGCTGCTATGCGTTATACTGAGGCACGTTTAGCAAAGATTTCAAATGAAGTTTTAGCCGATATTGATAAAGATACAGTTGATTTTCAAAATAATTTTGATGATAGTTTAACAGAACCTACTGTACTTCCAACCAAAATACCTATTCTATTAATTAATGGGGCTTCAGGAATTGCTGTTGGTATGGCAACTAATATGGCACCTCATAATTTAACTGAGGTTTTAAATGGAACAATGGCATATATCGACAATAATGAAATCACTATTGATGAATTAATGCAATATATTAAGGCTCCTGACTTTCCAACTGGTGGAATAATCTACGGTTATGAAGGTGTAAAGGAAGCATATCATACGGGAAGAGGACAAGTTGTTATGAGAGGAGAGGCAACTATTGAAGCAGGACCGAATGGTCATGATCAGATAATTGTATCATCAATTCCATACCAAGTAACAAAGTCTGAAATGATTCGTCGTCAAGCTCAACTTGCTGATGAAAAGAAAATAGAAGGTATTGCTGAAATTAGAGATGAAAGTAATAAAGATGGAATAAGAATTGTTTATAGATTGAAAAGAGACGCAATGTCTAATGTAGTTTTAAATAAACTTTATCAATATTCTGACCTTCAATCTTCTTTCTCAATTAATAGCATTGCTTTAGTTAATGGCAGACCTCGAATGCTTAATTTAAAAGAAATTATTAAGTACTTTGTTGACCATAGAATTGAAGTTGTTGAAAGAAGAACAAGATACGAACTTGCTGAGGCAGAGAAAAGAGCTCATATTTTAGAAGGTTTATTAAAGGCATTAGATTTTATAGATGAGATTATTGCCCTTATTCGATCATCTCAAACAGTACAAGAAGCAAGAGATTCAATGTCTGAAAAATGGGGATTCTCTGAACTTCAAACAAGAGCTATTGTCGAGATGCGTCTTCGTCAACTTGCAGCTTTGGAAAGAGAAAAGCTACAAAGTGAATACGATGAATTGATGAAATTTATCCAAAGATGCTTAGATATTCTTAATAATCATGATGTATTAATGCAGGTTATTAAAGATGAATTACTTGAAATAAAAGAAAAATTTGGGGACCAAAGATATACTAGAATAGAATATTCTTCTTCTGATTTTAAAATTGAGGATATGATTGCTGACGAAGAGATTGTAATTACAATCTCACATCTTGGTTATATCAAACGTACTCTTTTATCTGAATATAAGGTACAAAATAGAGGTGGAAAGGGATCAAGAGGTGCAAAATCAAGAGACGAAGACTTTATTGAACATATATACACTGCTACAATGCATAATTACATTCTTTTCTTTACAGAAAAAGGACGTTGTTATTGGATGAGAGCTTTTGAGATTCCTGAAGGTACAAAAGTTTCAAAAGGAAGAGCAATTCAAAATCTTATAAGTCTTGAACCAGACGATAATGTTAAAGCATATATTAACACAAAAGATTTAAAGGATCTAGAATATGTAAATAACAATTACATTATTTTATGTACAAAGAATGGTATAATAAAGAAAACTACACTTGCAGCTTACTCACGTCCAAGAATTAATGGAATTAATGCAGTAACTATTCGTGAAGGAGATGTGCTTTTGGAAGCTAAACTAACTAATGGAAACCACGAAATTTTTATGGCACTTCATAGTGGTAATTGCATTCGTTTCTCAGAATCAAAAGTAAGACCAATGGGAAGAAATGCATCTGGCGTGAAAGGAATAACCCTTAGAAATGAAGAAGATTTTGTGATTGGCATGGTTTCTGTGGAGAATGCAGAAAAGGATATACTTGTTGTTTCTGAAAAAGGATATGGAAAACGCTCCGCAGTAGATGAGTATCGTTATACTAATAGAGGAGGGAAAGGTGTTAGAACATTAAAAATAACAGAAAAGACAGGTAACCTTATTTCAATTAAAGATGTTGATGATACTGGTGACTTAATGATTATAAATAAATCAGGTATAACAATTAGAATTGCTGTAAAAGACCTTAGAATTTTAGGTCGAGCAACTCAAGGAGTTAGGCTAATTAAGTTAAAAGGAGATGATGAAATTGCTGCTGTATGTAGAATTGACGCTTCTGATGATGATGAGGATATTGAAAGAGTAGCTATTGATGGGGAAGAAATCATTGATGATGGAATAGAAGATATTGAAGAAATTGATGATGTTGAAGAAGTAGAGGAAGAGGAAATAGAGGAAGCTGATGAAGAAATAAATGAAGACAAAGAATAAAAAATACATTTATTAAATAAAATAACACCTGAAAAAGATGAAAAGAATAATTTTATTTCTAGCATTTCTAGTATTTGGAATAAGTGCTAATGCTCAAACAATGAAGGTTCAAAGTGCCTATGCTGATATGAAAAACAAGCGTTTGGCACAAGCAAAGAAGAATATTGATGCAGCATGTGAACATGAAAGTACAAAATCTGATGCAAAAACATGGCATTATGCTGGCTTGATTTATGCAAAACTAGTTGAAGTATCTCAAACAGATGAAAAACTGTATAAAAAACAAAAAATTGATATTCCAATTCCTGAGCTTGCACAAAAATCGAGGCTTGCATTGGAAAAATCTATTGAAATAGAGAGAGTAGCTCAAACATCAGAGTTCGTAGGAGCAAACACAAATACTTTGAACTATGTAATTATTTACCAATTCGATATTGCTTTAAACACATTTAACTCGGGAAAATATGCAGAATCAGTTCCGCTTTTTGAAGAAGTTGTAAAAGGCGCCAAAGCTGCAAGAAATAAAGAAGTTGAAATGAAGTCTGATTTCTGTATTGCAATGGCTTATGATGCAACAAAAGAAAAAGATAAAGCAGTTGAAATGTATCGTCAACTTGTTAAACAAAATACAAAAGAAGAAGCTGTATATATTAACTTATTTATTGCTAATAAAAAATCTAATGAACTAGATAAAGCAATTAATGTTTTGAAAGTAGGAGTAAGAAACCTTCCAGGAAACTATAGATTAATTGGATTGCTTTCTGGTGCATATGTTGAATCAGGTAATAAAGAGGAAGCTGATAAAACAATCGCAACCCTTAAATCTATTGCCGATACTATTACAGAAAATAAACCTTCAGTACTTGTAATTATTGGAGATGTATTAAGAGATGCTAATAATAATGCAGAAGCAATTACTATGTATAATCAATCCTTAGAATTAAAACCAATTCAAACTGAGGCAAATTATGGCTTAGGAGTATTATATTTTAATTCAGCAGTAGATTTAAAAGAAAAGGCAGACAAACTTCCATTTGATGCAACTAAAGAGTACGACAAACTTCAAAAAGAATCAAAAGGAAATTTCTCTTTAGCAATACCATATTTTGAAAAAGTATTAGCAATAAAATCAAAAGATATCAACACATTAAATGCTTTAAAAATTATCTATTCAAGATTGGAGATGACAGATAAATATAAAGAAGTTAATGCAGTTCTTGATTCACTTAGATAAAAAATATTACAAACCAAATTTAATAAAAAAGCTCTCAATTTTAATTTATTGAGAGCTTTTTTTAATTTTTTGAATCCCCGTTTTATTTTATTGAATCCCTGTTTTAATTTCCTAGATCTTTGTTTCAGTAAATTCTTTCTTTGTATTGTTTTATTTAACCTTTATATACGAAATTCAATTTAAAAAATCAGTTTAATTTTTATTTTAATGATTTTAGTTTATATTTGCAGTGATATTCTGAGTGATAAATTAAAATAATTACTACAATGGAAGCAAAATTCTATAGTTTTAAGGCTAATTCTATACTAGGACAAGAAATAAGTATGGAAACTTATAGAGGCAAAACAATTTTGGTTGTAAATACAGCAAGCAAATGTGGATTTACGCCTCAATTTGAAGGTTTAGAGTTATTGTATCAAAAATATAAGGATAAAGGCTTAGTAATTCTTGGTTTTCCTTGTAATCAATTTGCTAATCAAGAGCCAGGTGATGATAAATCAATTTCTGAGGGTTGTTTAATTAATTATGGTGTAAGCTTCCCAATGTTTTCTAAGATTAATGTTAATGGATCCAATGCTCATGAGATTTATAAGTATTTAAAAAAGGAATTGGGCGGTTGGTTTGGTAATAGCATAAAATGGAATTTTCGAAGTTTTTAATAGATAAGAATGGTAAGCCAATTGAAAGGTTTGCGCCTTCATTTCAGCCAGAAAGAATTGATCTTATTTTAGAAAAACTGCTTAAATAGTTTTTCTTATTGCATAAAAGTAAATTGAATTAGATTGGCTCCCATTTGAAGAGCTTTTAATCGGGATTGTGGTGAGTCGTTATGAACTTCTTCATCTTCCCATCCATCTCCTAAATCTGTTTCATAACTAAAAAAGCAAATTAGTCTTCCTTCCCAAAATAGTCCATAACCTTTTGGTGGTTTACCGTCGTGTTCGTGAATTTTTGGTAATCCATTTGGAAATTGATACTTTTGATGATAGATTGGATGGTTAAAAGGTATTTCAACAAATTCAAGCTCAGGAAATACTTTTTTCATTTGTGGCTCTATAAATTTTCTTAGTCCATAGTTGTCATCAATATGCAGGAAGCCTCCCCCAAGAAGATAATTTCTTAGGTTTTTTGTTTCTTGGTCAGAAAATACAACATTTCCGTGCCCTGTTAGATGGCAGAATGGATAAAGGAATATTTCTGAACTACCTATATCAATTGTGGCATAGTCAGACGATAGGCTAGTTCCTAATTCTTTATTGGTGAAGTTAATGAGGTTAGTTAATGAGGTTGGATTTGCATACCAATCACCTCCTCCATTATATTTTATTAGTGCAAGAGTGTTTTTTTGCCCAAATGATGTTATTGATAAAACTATTAAGGCTAATAGTATGATTGTTTTTCTCATTGATTTAGTGAATGAATGATATTTACAACATATATTCCTGCTGTTTCAGTTCTTAATCTTTCTTTTCCAAGTGTTATTGTTTGAAAATTATTCTTTATAGCTTCTTCAACCTCTTTTTCAGAGAAATCACCTTCAGGTCCAATAACTATTAATACGCTTTCTTTTGGTTTATAGATATCTTTAATCTGATTTCTATTATCGCCAATGCAATAGCCAATTAATTTATTTTTTTCTGTGGAGTTATTAATTACTTGGAGTAGGGGAGTTGGGGAGTTGAGTTTTGGCATATAAGCTTTAAGTGATTGTTTCATTGCTGAAATAATTATCTTTTCTAGTCTTTCATGCTTAAGTACATCTCTTTCTGAATGCTGACAAATAATAGGAGTAATTTCATCTATTCCTATTTCGGTTGCTTTTTCCAAAAACCATTCTATTCTTGATATGTTTTTAGTTGGAGCAATTGCAATATGTAGGTAATAGTCTCTTTTATTATACTCCTCTTTTGTATTTACTATTTTAACTATACATGCTCTTGGATTGGCTTCAAGAATATCTGCTTCAAAAAGATTACCCTTTCCATCGGTTAAATGAACTTTATCGCCTTCTTTTTGCCTTAGGACCTTAATTAAATGTTGCGATTCTTCCTTCCCAAGAGTGAATATTTGGTTAGGATTTATATCAGGACAATAGAATAGTTGCATTGATTTACTTTATAAACTATATGCTACACCAATAGAAGCAAAAATATTTAATAAACCTTGAGTTGTAACTTTTCCAGAGGTTTCACTTAATATAGGTTTGCCTGATTGATTTCTATAATAGAAAGGAGTCATTGCTTCGAAAGTATGTCCTCCAGTATAATCAACACCAACTTGAGCTCTTAATCTAATATCTCTATTTAGTTCATACATTCCACCAATATATGCTTTTGCACAAGGTAATACATGTGTTATTTTTATTTCATTTTCTGCATTATAATATGAAATAAGTTCATTTTTATAGTCTTTTTCTCTAAGCATCATTTTTATTCCGGCATCTAAGCCAAGGAAATAATGCATTTTATTTTTAGTTATATAGAAATTATATGATAGCATTACAGGAACATATCCAAAGCTATTATATTTTGAAAAAGTAAGGTTATAAGGTGTTCCTATTGGTTCAACGTCAAAATTTGCTCCTTTAAAATATGTATATCCTAAATATAATCCCAGACCATAAGCTGTTGTTGTATAACCTTTCTTTCTTCCTGATTTATATTGATAAGCAACATTGAAGCCATAACCCAATGGATTAAGATCTGCATTTTGCCCCATCATCATATTTCCTTCAGTGTTTAGCATAATAAAATATTCTGGTGGCGTTGCCATATAGTTTCCCTTACGCCAATCTTGAGAAAATACATTGATTGCAACAATGTTAATTAAAAAGAAAAACAAGATTTTTTTCATACCAATTATATATTTAATTGTAATTTATCATTAATTCAGCGTGCCAAAATTACGAATAATATTTGAAATTGCAAATTTTCTTTTATCTTTGTAGCAAAAATAATATGAATAATAGAATTTGTGATATACTTAATATTAAATCTCCTGTAATTTCAGGGGGAATGGTATGGTGTAGTGGATGGGAGTTAGCCTCTGCAGTAAGTAACGAGGGTGGTCTTGGGTTAGTTGGTGCAGGTTCAATGACTCCTGATGTATTAAGAGAACATATTAAGAAGTGTAAACTTGCAACAAATAAAACTTTTGGGGTAAATATTCCTCTAATGAATCCTAATTCTTCAAAACAAATTGATATAGTTATTGAAGAAAAGGTTCCTGTTGTTTTTACTTCAGCTGGTAATCCTGCCACATATACTCAAAAATTAATCGATAATGGAGTTAAAGTTGTGCATGTTGTTGCAAATGAAAAGTTTGCACTTAAAGCACAAGAGGCAGGTGTTTCTGCCATTGTTTGTGAAGGATTTGAAGCTGGAGGTCATAATGGGAAAGAAGAAACAACAACTATGGTATTAATAAATCAATTGGTTGGTAAACTTAATATTCCAATTATTGCTGCAGGAGGAATTGCAAAAGGAGAACAAATACTTGTAATGATGGTTTTGGGAGCAGAAGGAGTTCAGATAGGTTCACTATTTGCCGCAAGTAAGGAGTCCTCAGCTCATATAAACTTTAAACAAGCAATAGTCGATGCTACTGAAGGAGATACAATGCTCTTTCTTAGAAAGCTTTCTCCAACACGCCTTTTGAAAGGAGGTTTCTATCAAAAAATACAAGAAGCAGAACAAAAAGGAGCTTCTAAGGAAGAATTATTAGAAATTATTGGAGTTGGAAAAACAAGGATAGGGATGTTTGAAGGCAATGTGGAAGAGGGAGAATTGGAAATTGGACAAGTAAGTTCTTTAATTAACGAAATAATGAGTATTGAGGACATTTTTACAAAACTTAGAAAAGAATATTCTGAGGCTCTTGTAAGAACGCAGTCAATAAACAAATCTATTTAACAATATAATAACAAATAATATGCAACCAGATTTTATTTTTGAAACAAGTTGGGAAGTTTGTAATAAGGTAGGAGGAATTCACACCGTTATTTCAACTAAAGCAAAAACGCTAGTCGAAAAGTATAATGATAATTATATGTTGATTGGTGCTGATATTATTAGAGGGAAGGGGCAAGTTTCAGAGTTTGAAGAGGATACCTGTATATTAAAAAGTTGGAAAGCTTATGCGGAATCTAAAGGTCTAAGAATTAGAATTGGGAGATGGAAAATTCAATCAGAGCCTTTGGTTGTTTTGGTTGATTTTACTCATTTTTTTGCTCAAAAGGACGAGTTGTTTGAAGAGTTTTGGAAAGAATATGGACTTGATAGCATAACAGGTCAATGGGATTATGTTGAGCCTGTTTTGTTTGGTTATGCTGCTGCAAAGGTTATTGAATCTTATTATGAGTTCTATTTATCTTCGCAAGATAAAATTATTACTCAATGGCATGAATGGATGACTGGCTCTGGTATTCTATATCTTAAAAAGCATTGTCCTCAAATTGCAACATCATTTACAACTCACGCCACAGTTTTGGGAAGAAGCATAGCAGGAAACAATCTTCCTCTATATTCAGAACTTAAACATTATGAACCAAATCAAGTTGCTGACCAGTTCAATGTTAGAGCAAAGTACTCATTAGAGAAAATATCTGCAAAAAATGCTGATAGCTTTACTACTGTTAGCGAACTAACTAATTACGAATGTAAGCAGTTTTTTGGCAAGAGTGTTGATATTGTAACTCCTAATGGGTTTGAACCAACCTTTGTTCCTAATAAAGAGAATTTTGAAGGGAAAAAATTAATTGCAAGACAAAGAATAACTAATATTGTTCAAGCTCTAACTAATCAAAAAATTGATGATAATGCATTATTGATAATTAATAGTGGTCGTTATGAGTTTAATAATAAGGGAATAGATGTTTTTATTAATGCAATGGGAGAGTTGAATAGGAAAAAACTAACACGACAAATTGTTGCTGTTATTGCTGTACCAGCTCATAATGTTGATATATATAAATCTTTATTAGGGAAAATTGATAATCCAAACTTTTCAGAACCAACAACTAATCAATACTTAACTCACCATCTATTTGATCCAGAGCATGACCCTATCCTTAGAATAATTAAAAAAAATGAATTAAATAATTCAATAAATGATAATGTTAAGATAATGTTTATTCCTTCTTATCTTGATGGAAATGATGGCATAGTTAATCTTAGTTATTTTGATTTTTTAATTGGATTTGATATTTCTATATTTCCGTCTTATTACGAGCCTTGGGGATATACTCCAATGGAATCGATGGCATTTCATATTCCTTCAATAACTACTAATTTGGCTGGATTTGGTTTATGGATTGAAGAACAAACAAAAGGGCTTAAAGGTGCATTAGCAGTTATTCATAGAATGGATGGGGAAAGTTCTAAGGTTGTAAGTGATATTGTAATAAAAATTGAAGAAACTCTAAATCTTTCAGAAAATGAAACTATTTCATTAAGAGAGAAAGCTTTCGAAATATCTCAATCAACTCTTTGGGATAATCTTATTCAATATTATTATAAGTCTTATGAGATTGCTCTTTTAGAATCTGAAAAAAGAATTGATCAATACATACATAAACAACCAATAAAAGAAAGGAGTAAATTTATTCATTCTTGGGGAGAAGAACCTTCATGGAAAAAAGTATTGATTGCTCAGTCTCTTCCTAAAAGATTAGAGGGTTTGGAACGTTTAAGCCAAAATCTTTGGTGGACATGGAATGCAGAAGCAAGAGATATATTCTATTTAATTAATGATATTAAGTTTGAAGAATTGAATAGGAGTCCAATTCATCTTATTGAAAATTTAACTCCGCAAGACTTTAACCGATTATTAAATGATGAAGTCTTTATTGAAAAATTAGATTCAGTTGTCCAACAGTTTGATAATTATATTAAAGAAGCAGAAGAAAAAAAAGGGAAATTAGTTGCTTATTTTTCAATGGAATTTGGGATCCATGATACACTTAAAATCTTTTCCGGTGGTTTGGGAATGTTGGCTGGAGATTATCTTAAAGAAGCTTCTGAT
>Ga0172377_10004824_pt1 | contig 13835 bp, 14 predicted proteins | sample Pumphouse3metaG_FD_119749 | JGI IMG/M metagenome (GOLD analysis project Ga0172377, IMG submission 119749) | Leachate microbial communities from a municipal landfill in Southern Ontario, Canada - Pumphouse #3 metaG | ecosystem: Engineered > Solid waste > Landfill > Unclassified | place: Canada... | reverse complement strand
AGTTGGTGTTGGAGGCGGATCAATATGTATTACAAGAGAAACAAAAGGAATAGGAAGAGGACAGGCAACTGCTATAATTGATGTTGCTAATGCAAGGGATGAATATTTCAAAAAAACAGGAGTGTACATTCCTATTTGTTCAGACGGAGGAATAGTTCAGGATTATCATATGGTTCTGGCACTTGCTATGGGAGCTGATTTTTTGATGATGGGACGCTATTTTGCACGTTTTGATGAGAGTCCTTCAAGAAAAGTACTATTAAACAATCGCTACGTAAAAGAATACTGGGGTGAAGGTTCAAACAGGGCAAGAAACTGGCAGCGCTATGATATGGGAGGCAGTTCAACTCTAAAATTTGAAGAAGGTGTAGACAGTTATGTCCCTTATGCAGGAAAATTAAAGGATAATATTCAAATTACCCTTGGAAAAATTAAATCTACGCTGTGTAGCTGCGGAGCTCATAACATAGCTGAATTAAAACAAAAAGCAAAATTGACGGTTGTTTCCTCTACAAGTATAGTAGAAGGCGGAGCACATGATGTTATTCTTAAAGATACTAATATATAATATTCTGGCTTCTGATTATCTTTTTTTTACTAAATTTGAAAACCATAAGTCAAAAAATAAAACATATTCCTATGTCAATAAATAAACTATACATCCTTCTGGCAGGATGTTTTTTTTTATGTAATATAAACAATACCAGTGCATGCACCAATTTTCTAATTACAAAAGGAGCAACGACAGATGGTTCCTGCATGATTTCTTATGCTGCAGATTCTCATACACTATTTGGTGCATTACATTATAGTCCTGCAAAAAATTATCCAAAAAATACAATGCGTGACGTTTACGACTGGGACACGAATAAATTTATGGGGCAAATTCCACAGGTTGCACATACATACAGCGTTGTTGGAAATATTAATGAATTTCAGGTAGCAATTGGTGAAACGACTTTTGGCGGAAGAAAAGAACTTCAATCACAAAATGGTGCTGTAATTGATTATGGCAGTCTTATGTATATCGCGCTTGAACGTTCCCAAACAGCCAGGGAGGCGATTAAGGTAATGACATCTCTTGTTGAAAAATACGGATATGCCAGCGAAGGAGAATCTTTTTCTATTTCGGATCCCAATGAAGTATGGATAATGGAAATGATAGGAAAAGGGAATAAAGATAAAGGAGCAGTATGGGTAGCCAGAAAAATTCCGGATGGTTATGTATGTGGTCATGCCAATCAGGCCAGGATTACTTCATTCCCGTTTAACGACCCTGATGAGTGCCTATATTCTAAGGATATTATCACTTTTGCAAAAGAGATGAATTGGTTTGACGGGAGGAATAAAGATTTTAGTTTTTCTGATATTTATGCACCTGTTAATTTTGAAGGAGCACGTTTTTGTGAAGCACGTGTATGGTCTGGATTCAGAAAAATCACATCAGGCATGGATAAATATTTAGAGTATGCTGAAGGAAATGTTAAGTTCGGTGGTGAATATAATTTTGCCGCTAACCGTCTTCCTTTATGGGTAAAGCCTGATAAAAAGCTTTCACTAAAAGATGTTTTCGGATTAATGAGAGATCATTTTGAAGGAACCCCTCTGGACATGACAAAAGACCCTGGAGCAGGTCCGTTTAAACTTCCTTACAGATGGAGAGGGCTTACATGGAAAGTAGATTCTGTTACCTATGTAAACGAAAGGGCTGTTTCAACGCAGCAAACAGGATTTTCTTTTATTGCGCAGAGCCGTTCATGGTTATCAAATCCTGTTGGTGGAATTTTATGGTTTGGCGTTGACGACACATACAGTACCTGTTATGCCCCTATGTATTGCGGAATTACATCTATTCCTGAATGTTTTGCAGAAGGAAACGGAGATTTGCTTACATACTCTTCTACATCATCTTTCTGGACATTTAACAAAGTTGCTAATTTTGCATATTTAAGATATAAAGATATGATCGTTCCAATTAAGAAACTTCAGTCTCAACTGGAATCCAAATTCATATCTTATGTTCCTATTATTGACAAATCTGCGGAGTCTTTGTTTAAAAAAGATCCTGTAAAGGCTAGAGAATTTCTCACCGAATTTTCTGTCAATGAAGCAACTAATATGACTTCAAAATGGGAAAAACTATACGAATATCTATTGGTAAAATATATAGACGGAAATATAAAAAAGGAAAAAGATAGAAAATTTGAAAGAACAAAAGATGGAAAATCTGTCATGCCTGATCAGCCAGGATATCCTGAATGGTGGTATCGTTCCATTGTGAAAAGCACAGGAGAACATTTTAAAGAAATTAAAAATTAAGTATTCCTTTCCCCTGTCTTATCATAACCGGAGAATCTCCGGTACAATCTATAACAGTGGAAGGATAAATATCTCCTGAACCACAATCAATCACCAAATCCACAGAATTTCCAAGTTTTTCGTGAATCAGTTCAGGATTAGTTGTGTATTCTATAATATCATCTTCATCATGAACAGAAGTTGAAAGAATCGGATTTCCCAATATGCGAACCAATTCTGTTACTACAGGATGATCAGGAACACGGATACCAATTGTCTTTTTCTTACCTTTAAAATATCTGGGCACATTATTGTTAGCATTCAGAATAAAAGTATAAGGACCGGGAAGATAACGTTTCATCAGTTTAAAAACCTGATTTGAAATAGGTCGGCAATAATCAGAAAGATGGCTTAAATCGCTGCATATAAACGAAAAATTTGATTTCTCAATTGGAATATTTTTTATTCGGGCAACTCTTCCCACAGCCTTCATGTTCATTACATCGCAACCTATTCCGTAAACGGTATCGGTAGGATAAACAATAACTCCTCCGTTACGCAAAATATCGACAGCTTTCTCGATCTCCCGCATATCAGTATCTTTCTTATATATCTTTACTAACATAACATTTACGTATTAAAATCAAATATTCAGTTTTTATTCTTTTTATTGCGACGAAAGTTAATCATTTTTAAGAATAAAAGACTAAGTACCAATAATAAAGAATCATAAAAAAACATACGAATAACCTCTTTTATTATTTCCAACTAAAGTTAAATAATACATAATCCCCATAACTTAACATAGGTTAAATGATCTATCACCTAAAATCCAGAATAAATTATCTATTAAGAAACTTTTTGGCAAAATTTTAAGTGTTAAAAAATTATAAAATCTATTTCCAGACAAAAAAATGGGGCATATTCTTAATATTGAAACAAAAATATCGTTTTAAAATCCAAAATTTACTTTACCTTCGCAAACAAAAAGAATTCAATATGACAAATAAAAAGTTTAAAGGACGGTTGGAAGAATTCAGCTATGCTTTGGGACTGTCGATTGCTAATAATCTGATCCAGTCAAGAGTTAAAAAGGTTGACACAACTATTTTTTCTGAGGCAATGAATGACATTTTCACAGGAAAAGAAGCACAACTATCATCAGAGGAAGCGAATGCCATACTAAAAAAATATTTAGAAGAACAGCAAAGTTCTGAAACAGGAAAAAATTTAGAAGAAGGGATTAATTTTTTGGCAGACAACCTAAAAAACAAAGAAGTAACGGAAACCGTAAGTGGTCTTCAATATAAAATTCTAAAAAAAGGGACAGGTGAAAAACCTACACTAAGTGACAAGGTTAAATGTCATTATGAAGGTACTTTAATAGACGGAACTGTATTTGATAGTTCAATCAAAAGGAACGAACCTGCAGTATTCCCTGTAAATGGAGTAATTAAAGGATGGATTGAAGCTCTTCAGATGATGGAAACAGGTTCTAAATGGAAATTATTTATTCCTTCCGAACTGGCTTACGGAAAAAGTGGAGCAGGAAATATCATTGGTCCTGATGCTACTTTAATTTTTGATGTCGAATTATTGGAAATTATGTGAATTTCAAATTTTTAAATAAAATAGATAAATTATTATGAAACTGAATTTTAAATCAATTATTTTAATGGGTTCTGCTGTTTTGATAATGGCAGGGTGTAGTGATAATTCACTCACAACCAAATCTGTAAAGCTCACTAATGCTACTGACTCTGCCAGTTATGCACTGGGAATTCTCATAGGTGAGAATAACAAAAAAAATCTGGAATCTTCTCCTGCAGGAGAAAAATTCAATCAAGATCTGCTTATAAACGGATTTGTTCTTACAATGAAAGGTGAAGAAGGTCAGATCACTTCTGAAGAATCACAAACAATTGTTCAGGCTTTTTTCAAAAAAGTAAGCGAAGAAGAGTCAACAAAAAATGAAGCTGAAGGAAAAGCTTTCCTCGAAAAAAACAAAACAAAAGAAGGTGTTGTAACTACAGAAAGTGGTTTACAATATAAAATCATCAAAAAAGGAACAGGAAAAATTCCTACAGATAAAGAAACTGTAGAATGTAACTATAAAGGTACTTTAATTGACGGAACAGAATTTGATAGCTCAGAGAAAAACGGTGGACCTGTTAAATTTCAAGTAGGTCAGGTTATTCCAGGTTGGACAGAAGCTTTAAAACTGATGCCTGTTGGTTCAAAATGGGAACTATATATCCCCAGTGAAATTGCTTATGGCCCAAGAGGGGCAGGAAAAGTAATTGGTCCAAATACAACATTAATTTTTGAAGTTGAATTGGTAAGTATTGTCCCTGATAAAAAATAAAAAATATAAAAAATATTTCTTATTAAGACAGGGGAAAATTTTAAAATTTTCCCCTGTCTTTTTATTTAGAAAAATTTAAAATTTGGACGCCCGGTAATTTATTTTTAATAATTTTGAGTTTTCAAAAAGAATAACAACAAATGGATATTAAAGGAAAAATAACCCAGATTTTACCCGTAGCTTCCGGTGTAAGTAAAGCAGGAAAAGAGTGGAAAAAAAGAGAATTCGTCATTGAAATAATAGATGGTGCTTATTCAAAACAAATATGTTTCACCCTTTTTAATGATAAAATAAGTCTTATTGACAGTTTTCAGACAGGGACAGAGGTTAACGTATCATTCTCTCTCGAATCCAGAGAATATAACGGCAGATGGTATCACAATGTCAATGCATGGAGAGTCGAAAATGATGGTGGTAATATTCCAGAGGATCTTCCTCCTGAATTTAATGCTGACGATATTCCTCCTGAAAAAGAAGAAAACGAGGAAGAAACAGATCTTCCCTTCTAAACAGATTTAATAAACACCGGATAAAGAGTTTCTTTTTTCGGTGTTTATGTTTAAATTGAAGATAACTACTTAAAATAAAATTCTTTATTCTATAAAATGATTAACCTTGATATTCCCGGACAGGAAAAAATAAAAGCAGAACATCTGGTACTTGATTACAACGGTACAATAGCTATTGACGGAAAATTAATTCCAGAGGTAAAAGACATTCTTAACAAGCTAAGTAAAAAAATAAAAATACATATACTTACTGCAGATACATTCGAATCGTCAAAGAAGGAACTTGAAGGCATCAATTGCAGCTTACACATCATTTCGTCTGATTCCCAGGATGCACAAAAAAAGCAATACGTAATCGATATGGGAAAAGATACAGTAATAGCTATCGGTAATGGAAAAAACGATGCGTTTATGCTTAAAGAGGCATCAATAGGAATCGCTGTAATTCAAAAAGAAGGAGCTTCTGTAAAATCAATACAAAATGCAGATGTCATCTGTAATAACATTATTGATGCTCTCAATCTATTGAAAAAGGAAAAAAGAATCAGTGCAACTCTCAGAAACTAAAAACTTAGAATCTTCCCATAATTCAAGCGCACTTCCTAGACTTATTCTCTTAGCCTGACACAGGGCACGAACGTGAACTCTTGTATCAAAGACGGAGAACCCTTACACCATTAAAAAAACTCTGAAAAATTAATCTCAGAGTTTTTACTTTTTAAGCGGTGCGGACGGGGCTCGAACCCGTGACCTACGGCGTGACAGGCCGTCATTCTAAACCAACTGAACTACCGCACCATTTCCTTTTCTTAAAAGCCCTGCAAAGATAAATATTTCTTTTTTGTTTGCAAATAAATCTTCGAAAAAAATGCAAAAAAGTTATCCTTTTTTAAAAGGTAAATACATACACTAAATCAACCATTGGAGAACAATTTGCAAATCAAGATTTTATATTTTTATCAGACAAGATTTTTTTCTTTAAGTTTTTTTTCTCCGCTCCATCTATATGCAGTCAGGTTTCCCTTTCTATACACACATGAATCCAGACAACAAAGATTATCAGAAATAATATTAGGGCTTCCCTGTAAACAATAATGACCAAAAAAGACAATAGGATTATCTTTAGCATATGACTCCCTGTAGCTTACTACCTCTTTAGGAATTGTATATGAAGGCAATTTAAAACGACTCTCAAATGAAATATCACGAAAAGTTTTTCCTTCCGGATTAATCCACCACTTTGAACGAAAAGACCGGTGAGGCCGTCCGTTTTTATCATATACAAGGAGATCCTTAGGCAAACGAAAATCAACTCCTTTACATGTTTCCCAAAAAGCAGATGACACTTCAGAATTATTCTTACTTATCTGCTTTAAAAATATTTTTTTCATTTTATCTCCATCCATCTCTTTTTTTAGCAATCTAATATTCTCATCTTTCCAGCATGCATGAACTATCCTTATCGGTCCTAAATCCAGGAATAAAGGCAAAGTCCTTAACCATTTTATATAATTTTCCCACAAAGAAGGATAATTGACAAATTCAGACAATACAGAATTCAAGTCCAAATGAAGTCTGGACCATTTTTTTGTTAAATGATGACCTTTCTTATCCCGTAAACTATAATAAAGTGCGTTGATCTCATGATTTCCAAGGACAGCATAGGCACTACCCTTCTCTACCATAGTACGGATTATTTTCACAGTTCCTAAAGTATCAGGTCCACGATTAATAAAATCTCCTACAAAAACAGCTTTTCTTTTAGGATGATAGAAAAAATCATCCTCACGTATATAATCCATTTTTTTTAGCAAATCTTTCAATAACCCTGAATATCCGTGTACATCGCCAATAATATCATACATATAACTTTCTTATTTGGGAGAACAATTTATTCTTTTTTTTACAGAGCACAATTATATAAACAATTGTATTGCCAACAAAACAAATTAATATTTTAAAAAAGGAAACAATTTATTAACACGACATATTTTCCATTGGAAATATTTGCATAAAGGAAATAATCAACTATATTTGTATCGTATTACAAAAGATAAATAATAAATAATAAATGATGAAAAAATTAATATTCACACTCGCCGCTATATTTATTATAACAATATCAGACGGTTATGGACAGTCCAATAATAGTAACAATGATAAAACAACTTTAAAAAAAGAAAAAGTTATGACAACAATTCAATTAACAAAAGATGATTTTCTGAAAAAAGTTATGAACTACGAAGAGAATGATAAGGTATGGAAGTATCTGGGAGACAAACCTGCAATTGTAGATTTCTACGCTGACTGGTGTGGCCCATGCAAAGCAGTTGCACCTATTCTGGAAAAACTTGCCGGAGAATACAAAGATGAAATATACGTTTATAAAGTAAACACAGAAAATGAGCAGGAATTATCCGCAGCATTCGGAATAAGAAGCATCCCTTCTATTTTATTTATTCCTATGAAAGGAGATCCACATATGATACAGGGTGCACTACCCGAATCTTCTTTAAAAAAGACTATTGAAGACGTTTTATTGAAAAAGGATGAATAAAAAGATTGAAAACAATCCTTTATGTAAAATCAGGAAAATATACAGAGCCATAGACGAGTATGAAAATAAAATTGTACACGACTATGGTCTCTCTCTGAATGAAGGTATGTTGCTTTGTTGCATTCAGGAATATGGAAAAACTTCTTCAACAGATATTGCAAAATCACTTGGGCTTACCTGTTCAAATGCATCTAAAGTGATTAAATCTGTAGAAACGAAAAAATTTATAAAACGCACGATCGGTAATAAAGACAAGAGGGTTATGCTTTTCTCCATAACTGAAGAAGGTGAAAATAAAATTAATGCTGTGATTTCAGACACTAAAGATATGCCAGCTATTATTAAGGAATTGGAAATTTAAAAATATGGTTGTCCCAATGACTTTGATAAATTGTATCAAAGATTATTGATTCTATCTATTAATGATTTCCGATTTGCTCCTTGTTTTAGCTATAAATCTGCAGGTCAAGTCGTTTCCCTTATAAAATACACAATCAAATTTGATAATATGTAAACCAAGTTTTAAAGAAGGAATCTAAGCCCAGCAGCGCATTATAAAGCCCGTATAGAATTTTACTTTGCTTATTCTATCTCCGTCTTCAACACTGATCCGGCCCAATTTTTATTGGGGGTTGGTCCCATTTCAAGTATCAGCGAACCACCTTTCAATAATTCGCTTGCAGGGAACTTAAATGAATTCAGCGGTGTACCATTTAATATTGCATTTTGTATATAGTTATTATCACGTGATGCATTTGGGGCTTCTTTGGTCGTTGGGCGCATTAAACCGCCATTTGTTGCTTTCATTAAAAACCCAATTCAAACGGTCTCTAAATCGCTCTTTGCCAATCTTTTCTGCCAAAGCAGGAATATCCTGAGGAACAAAGAAAGTGAGCTGCCAGGCATTTCCCTCTACATATCGACAGATATTTCCTTTATTTGCTAACACACGAGTATCAAAAATAAAAAAAACGATGTTTATTAACAATATATTACATAGTTTGTTTATAACTTACTGTTTTACAAAATTTTAAATCCTCTGTTGGTATAAAATTCGTATAAAATTTTAAAAATGGTTTGAAATAATATTTCTCCAGCAGGGTGTTTTTTAAAAAACATATGATGTCAACAATTTAGAGGGGCGTAGAATGTTAATCTTAATATAAGTTATGGGGAATATTCCTCTCGCCCGCAGGATATACCCGCTTTGCTATCCTGCGTTAGGTTACCGACATTGTTTTAAAAAAACGACTTAAATATTTTGCGTTCTTAAACTTTTATCACTTATTAATATTGATTATTAACCAATTTTTATATAAATGATGATATTTTTATAAACTTATTGCTTAACATTTAAATAAAAGTTGAATAAAAATCGGATTTTTAATATCTTTGGTAAAATTTAAAATAGAATTATCATTGTTAAGTAACTTTGTCATAAAAATAAATCACTGTTTTTACATCACAGACAAAAAAATTGTCGTATTTTATTTTTTTATGTCAGAGATAAAATAAGTATAAAATTTAAAACCAAATAATTAGATATAAAAAAGTAAATAAATGAGTAGATCACAGGAATCTTATTTCAAGAAAGAAGTCAGAAACAAAAAAGAGAAGAAAAGAAAAGAAAAAGAAAAGAAAAAGCTTGAGAGGAAGGAAAATGATAAACAAAAAAGTCCCGAGGATATGTTTGCCTATGTGGATGAATTTGGTAATCTATCGTCTACGCCACCCGATCCAACCAAGAAAAAAGAAGAAATAAAGGTTGAAGACATTGAAATAAGTGTCCCTAAGCAAACTGAAGCAGATAAACCGGATCCTATAAGAGGAGGAAAAGTGAACTATTTCAACAGCTCTAAAGGATATGGATTTATCGTTGATGGAGAGACAAGAATAAGTTACTTCTTTCATGTAAACAACACACTGGAAGAAGTTGACGAAGGAGATTCTGTAATTTTTGAAATTGGCAATGGCGCAAAAGGTCCTGTTGCCCTTAATGTAAAGCTCAAATAAAAATATCATAATTTTTTCATGATTATTGCTCAGGAAAAAAGAAAATCCAATATCTCGGAATACATTCTGTATATGTGGCAGATTGAAGATCTGATCCGAGCTTTGGATTTTGATATGGATAAAATCCAAAAAACTATTGTCTCTCAATTTAAAACAGATGATTATACCCGTTCAAAAATATCGGATTGGTATACTAATCTGGTAAAGATGATGGAAAAAGAATTCATCAAAAAAGAGGGTCATCTTCAATTTTTAGTCAATCTGACAAACGAGTTAAATAGATTTCATATTGCACTATTCCAATCTAACGAGGATTTAGTTTATAATAATCTTTATCATACAGCAAAACCTGCTATTGATGATTTTAAAATAAAAAGTCACATGAAAGATGCAAGTGATATCTATGCAGCATTACAATCTCTTTACAGTATCATGATATTACATCTTATGAAAAAAGAGATTTCTAAAGACACGACTGAAGCTATTAAACAGATAAGTCATTTTCTGGCATATATATCATCACGGTTTAAACAATATGAAGAAGGTGATTTAGATATTGTATTCTAATAATTTACTTTATTCCAATTGCAAATTTCAGAATACAAACGATAAGTAAAAAATCATTTTTAGACATTCTTTTTCTTAATTTGTCATTTGTAGTTAATTTTCTATTTGGTAAAAATCAATGTTTATAACTATTATAATCTTTGACAATTCCATCTGTCATCCAATCTGCCAGCGCCTGACGGTTGCTCACTATTATTAATCGCTGTAAATCGCGCAGGTGATTTATATTTGCTATTTCCATATAGACAGCCGTGGGATAAGAATGTTTCAGCACATAAAGAGTTCTACTGGATACAGAACCTGAATACCCACGATTAGGTTGATAGTAATCATACTTTTTCTGAAATACATCTTTCATAGTTTCTGCCATTTTTCGTCCTATTTTACTTTTTTTATCATGATAAAAAAAGACATCGATATTTTTTCCTTTGCTTCGGGAATCAACATGTACCACAAGCATCCTTTGATAGCAACCTTTATGGTCAACATATAATTTATTAACTATATCTACCCTTTGTTTCAATCTGGCCAAATGATTTAAAGGAATCCTCTCATGAGGATAACATGTTTCTGTTTTATCCTGAACTAAATATGGTTTATCCCTGATCCCGTCATACAAATCCTGAGTAATCATATATACTTTTGCATCATGTTCCATAAGACATCTTGCCAAACGCAAAGTTACATCATATGCATATTCATCTTCACATAACACATGCCCGTTTAGTTTTCCCATAGCACCGGGATCAGGTCCTCCGTGTCCGCCAACAAGATAAAATACAGCCCCTTTTAATTGATGATCTTTTATGGTTACTGTCTGATATTTTGTCCCAAATAATGTATAAATTATTGTTTGCGAAGGATTCCCTTTTGCCACCGTTTTTTTAACTGCTGTATTTCTAACCACTGTTTTACTACCAGTTGTTTTACTGCAAGCTACAGGAAGATAATAACTCCTGCCTACATAAAGCGAATTATTTTTTCCTAATTTTGATTTATTTATAGAGATAAATGTCTTTATATATTTCGTTGGCTCAAGACCATTTTTTCTAAGCAGACTATATATTCCATCCCCTTTCTGTGCCTTTACAACTGGATAATTCTGCGCTTGTACATTTAAACACAAAAATAAAACACTTAGAATAAAGATGACTTTACACAATCTGGAAACAAAATTATTATTATAAAAAAAATTCATAAAATTTATTTTTTTAGCAAACATATAGATACCTTTAATTTAAAAATATCCATATTGCCTTCAATATTATGGTATATATAGCAAATATAAAACTATATATATCCTAATTATATATCAAAAGGACATAAATAAACATTTAAAAAAATCATCCTGAATGAAACAAAAATATTGGACAGGACTTTCTATTTTATCAGCTATTATACTCAGTATGCCCTGGTTATTACGATCTTCAACAAGTACATTATTATTTGCTTTTTTCCCATTATTACTTGTTGAAAATTCAATCTACGCTCAGAAGCAAAGATACAAAAGCATTGTTTTTTTCGGGTATGCAATGCTGTGTTTTTTTCTATGGAACTTATTTTCTACATGGTGGATCACAAGGGTTACTATTGTTGAGGGAGGAATGGTCATTATACTGAATGCCCTTTTTATGGCCATTATTTGGTGGCTTTTTCATATTATTCACCGGCATTTTTCATCTTCGTTTTCTTATTTATCGCTGATTTCCATCTGGATTGGTTATGAATACCTCCATTTTACATGGTCTATGGCATGGCCCTGGCTGACTCTTGGAAACGGATTCGCCAATTCCCCAAAAATCATACAATGGTACGAATACACTGGCGTTTTGGGAGGTTCTTTATGGATTCTTATAGTCAACCTACTTCTTTTTAGTATCTATCTCTCTTATATACAAAAAGGTATAAAGAAATCTCTGTATAAAATTTTATTTATCCTACTTGTTATACTTCTACCATCAATAAGTTCTATATGGACATATAATCATTACAGAGAAGAAGGAAAATCCTGGAAAATCGGAATTATCCAGCCTAATATTGATCCTTATACAGAAAAATTTAACGGTATGTCAGAAAAAGAGCAGTCTCATATACTTCTCTCCATGACAGATTCTATTATTAGTGATTCTATAGATTTTATTATATGGCCGGAAACTGCCATTAGTTCCATTTGGGAAAACAATAAACTAATGGAGAATTCTGTTATTCATAACCTTCACCGTAAAACAATACTCCACCCTTTTTTAAATATAATCATCGGAGCTACAACAAAAAAGAAAATTATAACAGAAAAAAATAAAGGAAAAAATCGTATAGTATACAACTCTGCACTCCTTATTAATAAAGAAAAAAAAATTCAGATCTATCATAAAAACATACTTGTTACAGGAGTAGAAAAAATGCCCTTCGAAAAATATTCAAAATGGATGAACAAATTCCTTGTCAATATTGGAGGAACAACAGAAAGTCTTGGAACTACTCCTATAGAAAAAAATTTCACTTCCTCTTCAGGAATAAAAGTAGCCTCTGCAATATGTTTTGAATCTGTTTTTGGCGGATATATGGCAAAAAGAATAAAACAAGATGCAGGATTGATATTTTTTCTTACTAATGATGGCTGGTGGAAAGGCACACCAGGATACCGGCAACATCTTTCATATACTCGTCTGAGAACCATAGAAACTCGTCGGAGTATTGCTCAGGCAGCCAACACCGGAGTTTCTGCTTTAATTAACCAGAGAGGTGATATTATAAAAAAAACAAAGTGGTGGAAAAAAACTGTAATGCAGGGAGAACTAAAATCAAATGATAAAATTACATTCTATGTAAAATATGGAGACTATATAGGCCGTATATGTGCTTTTATGGCAATAATACTTGTTTCACTATGTCTCTGTACCATTTTATTACAGAGAAAAACAATATAATTTAAAACAAAAAAAGTCCGCATTAATTCGATTGCGCAAAATCCCTAAATAAAAGGATTTGAGTGCCGGAACTTTCAAACTTCCACCGGTAGACTAACTACTCATTCGGATAAACCGAACTACAAGGCCTGTCATCGAGCTCCAAAGCTTTCTCGGTATCAAATATTACTGTTGAATTTGCCAATTTTGAATCAATGCGGAACACAATATTTTTTAAGAACTCTTTTTCTATTATTCAAATATACGTTGTTCCAAACTTCCCTGCAAATATATTTTATATCTTATTAAACATCTTTCCTATATATTACTGTTATTCAAAAGGATGTATCAATAAAAAAAAATCATATAAAACCTTTTACTTATTTTTTCGTAAAAGTGATTGTTTTTAATGGTAAAGCATTAATTTTTTACGAAGAATTTTTTTGTTATAGAAAAAACTAGTCCTATATTTGCACGCACAAAAGAGAATAAGACATAATCCGGAGAGATGGGAGAGTGGCTTAATCCACCGGTTTGCTAAACCGGCGTACGAGTAACATTGTACCGGGGGTTCGAATCCCCCTCTCTCCGCAACAAATTGAAAAACAGCACATAGTGCT
>Ga0172377_10004823_pt1 | contig 13835 bp, 10 predicted proteins | sample Pumphouse3metaG_FD_119749 | JGI IMG/M metagenome (GOLD analysis project Ga0172377, IMG submission 119749) | Leachate microbial communities from a municipal landfill in Southern Ontario, Canada - Pumphouse #3 metaG | ecosystem: Engineered > Solid waste > Landfill > Unclassified | place: Canada... | reverse complement strand
GTGAATGAAGGTGGATCTAGGCCTTGCCCAAAGGCAAGCCCGGAGGGCAAAGCAGAACGAAGTGATGCTTTGGCTATCTCGCTATTCCGGTAAATAAACTGAAAAACATCCTTTTTCATCGGAATGATTGACGCAAGGTGAAAATTCATAAAGAATTATCGGGCCTTTCCATCTAGCGGAACTCGAAAAAAACAGAATTTCTGTCTTTATCCCGCTTTCCAGCATGAGTCCGCGGAAACAAGCTATTGGACAGCATTTCGTTTTGCTTCAAAGAGCAATAAGCTAACCCATCCTTCGCTGTATCCTAGTAGGATACAGATAATTTTTTACAAAGCCCAAAACTCTTTACTATTTCGCATTCACTAGATATTTTTGAACCCGGATTGAATTGCAAGTGATTCAAGAGAATCTCTTGCACATCGTTCAACAAGAACGAGAGCATCTGGAACAACGAGCCAACCTTCAATCCCGGGAGAGGAGCCTTGCACAAACAAGAGCTCCTCTTTTCGTTTTAAAACTTTTAGATAAATTTGTATAAATTAATCTTCCTCGGCCATCCGGCGCAAAAGAATGACGCCCTTTCGCCAGCGTTCGATAGGCTCTGCAGGGAACCCCGCAAACGTAACGCCAGGAGGAATGCTCTTGGTAACACCGGCCTTTGCCGCCACATGAGCCCCAGCGCCGATCGTCAAATGTCCTGCAATCTGGGCTCCGCCGGCAAATTCCACAAAATCCTCGACAACAGTACTTCCGCCCAAACCAGACTGTGACGCCATATAAATACCATTGCCAACGGTACAATTATGCCCAATTTGTACAAAGGAATCGAAATGACAATCGTTGCCAATTACCGTCGGAGCGAGAAAACCCGAAGCGACAACCATATTCGCCCCAAAAGAGCAATTGTTGCCAATCTTTACTCCGCTCACATGCGGAACCGGAAGCCTCCTTCCATGGTCAAAATAAAATCCAAAACCCCGGCTGCCAACGACAACTCCTGCTTGGAAAATGCAATTCTTGCCGACGACAACTCCTGGATAAAGCACATCATTCGCTTCCAAGACAGAACCCGCACCAAGGATAGCACCCTGCATCACAACGGAGCCCGGCCCGACAACCGCATCATCTTCCACAATTCCTTCCACGACAGCACTTGGGTGAACCTTCGCTGTAGAAGATACAGACGTTTTCGGATACTCTACAAAAGGCTTGTGAAAATGGTCTATCACTTTCACCATCGCCAAATACGGATTTTCTACCCGCAAGAGAGCCCCCACAAAAGGAGGACGTCCTAAAAAATTCATGGGAACCAAAAGAAGGTCCGTGTGAGAATTCCGGAGAACGCCAGTCACAGAAGGCCCTAAAAAGAATGAAACGTCGCCCACATTCGCGTATTCCACAGGAGCAAATCCCGAAATATCAAAGTTCTCCTTACGCAGAATCCAATCTAGGTTTCCACCCAATAACAATGCTAATGAAAAGGCATCCGTTTTTTTCATATTCCTTCTTCTAAAGTTAGCATTTGTACTTTGCAACCGCATTCAATATGGACTTCCGTTCCGACCCGGCGCGAAAGGTCGTCTCCATCCAACTGATGAAATTCGTCTGCGGAAGTGTCGAGATATACTTCTTTCGCATGCAAGCTCTTCAAAAAATATTTTTTATACAAACGTCCTAACAGAGGAACGGTTCCAAAAGCCAAACCACCGAAGAAGGCCCCTAAATTCGGGACTGGAACGACTTCCAAAAGTCCATCGGCCATATTTCCATTTTCAAATGGATTCGACCCGGAAGCAAAGCTCGGAATATTTCCGATGATGACCGTGCGATATCCCGAAATATCCTTTTCTATCCAAATTCCATCCTTGTCGCAAACCCGCAACTTAGCCTTTCCCAAACAATGATTTCTATCTGCAAAGAAGCGGAACACATAGTGTAATTTATTAGCGATTACTGATTTACTCGAAATTTTACCAGTCGCGCGGTCCAAATTAAAATCATGGGCAATGCACGCATCAATGCCGCTAGAAAAATAATTAGCGAGCACAAATTTCTCATTCACTTTCCAAATATCAAAAGGCCTGCTTTTTGCGACAAGCAGCCGACGCACCAAAAACAGAAGCCCTTTATTGACAAACGTCCCATACAAGTTAAGAACGCGGGCAAGATCATTTCCCGTGCCAAGAGGAATAAGGCCGATCCGGATTTTATCCGCAAGGCCGGATTCAAGCATTACGGACAATACCGTAGACATCGTCCCATCACCACCAACAGCAATCAAAGTTTCCGTGCTTTCAGCAGTAGTTCTAATCTGTTCCCGAAGCCGCGATCCATCCGTCAATTCACAAGTCCAGTCTGCATCAGCAAACCCCATCGATTTCATAATCTCAGGAACATATTTCTGAATGACCTTTCCTTGGCCTCCACCGCTAATCGGATTTACCAAAAAACTGAACTTGGACATAAAAATTTGCTTCTTTTGCCCCCAATCTATATTTTAAATCAAGGAAAGACCTTTTTTTTCAATTTTCTTCATCAACCTCCCACGAATAAGAGGCCAAATCAACCAAATAGAGCGGCACTACAGAACTTCCCGTTAAAATATAAAGATCATCGCCCACGGTTGCGATATCCACTGGACTCCGGATTCCTATAGAAGAGAGATTCAACTTATGTTCCAGCATACCCGATGAATAATTGAACACGCCGAGATATCCGCATTCCGCATCCAAAAGCAAAGCATAGGAGTTCGACAAACGGAGCCTGCTCGCCGAACAAAAATGAAGGGAACTGGATGTATCGGAAGAAAGCGCCGAACGAACTTTCAAAGCCCCAGAAAATTTGTCATACACAGAGAAACGCTCAGGGGGATCCGTGAGGGCACCAGAGGTTTCCAGCGCGGCGACGATGCTTGAATTTGCAGCAATAGCCTCGACCCTTGCAGCAGAAAAAGAGGCATCAGAAGCAATGGAACAACCGGATGAAGTTATTTTGTATTCATTAATCCCCGACGATGGAGCTCCAAAGACATAGGAACCCGTTACCGCCATAAAATTCATCGAATAATCGCAATGCCAATCCGGATCATTATATCTGCGGACGCCGATGCCATCGTAATAATAAAGAAAGCTGCCCGCAACAGCAATATCCTTTGCATAATCCACAGAAATTTTTGCATCAGAAAGATCCGAAGTTCTGTCCAAGTCAAAAGCGCAAACCCGCGCATCGTTCCTCGCATAGCGGTAAACATCATAATAGCGATCGAGCACATAGAGCACTTCGCCGTCTGACGACAAAGTAAGGGCCATTCCCGATGTGAACGGAGTCTCGGAAAGATCGCAAGATGTTTTGGCTGTATCGCTAGCCACCCACTCTCCTTCACACCCCGCAAAGGAAAGCAAGGACAAAAAAATCAAACATAAAAGGATTTCTTTCTGTTTCACCCTAAAAGTATAACAAAGGAAAAGAGCAAAAGCACTTATAAAGAACCTTTTTTATTATTTTAATACAGAAATGCACGATCCAGAACATCCTAGAAAGCCGTCCTTCGAGAACAGAATTGATATAATCGCCCACCACTGTCCGCGGCCTATCCGCGTTATTGTCATTTCTACGAAAGCATTCCTCTTTTACCACGGGACTATCCGCGCGGCCGCTATGACTTATACTTCATTCCTAGCGGTCGTCCCCCTACTCATTCTTTTAACGGCAATCTCGCTTTCCCTCGGACTAGGTTCCTTTTTTAACACTTACCTTCCCATATTGGATAAGCTGTTCTCTTTGGGGCTTCCGCTTGACAACATTATGCCCATTTTGCAGAATACAGAAAAGATTCACCTCAAAACACTGGGTTTCATAGGTTCCATAAGCCTTTTCATCACATTTATCTTTTCCATCGGAAACTTGGAAATGAATATGAATGTCGTGTGGGAAAACCAGACCTCCAGATCCATCCCCAAGCAATTACTTGCCTACACGCCACTCCTTCTTCTCGGTGCCGGCTTTCTCGCCTTTTTTGCAGCATTCATTACACACCTGAAAAAAGGCCTTTTTGAAATTGCAAACAATACAATTTTCCTTGAAGTAAGCAACGTACATACAATTCTCACCGCCTTTTGGATAATATCCCTTAACGTGAGCATCATTCTTCTCATATTCGCCACCATCTACCTCCTCCCCTACCGCAAAGGAAACTTTTCGTATAAAAAGCTTCTCTTGCCTTCGCTAGGGGCAAGTATCGCCGTATGGGGAGCTACGGGAATCTATCTGATGGTTCTCGCCTTCCTTCAAAAAAGCCTCTTTACACGGATGTCCCTTTTCTATGGGTCGCTCGCTTTCATTCCACTCGTGTTGCTTTTTGCATTCGGATTCTGGGCAATCGTCCTCTACGGAAATTGCCTTGTTTGGACAATTTACTCCTGGCCCCGTTCTGCACTAAAGAAGTGGGACTGGATACAACTACCAGAAGGTCACTTATGAAAATTCTGTTCCAAGCTATTCTCCTTTCTACCATACTGGCGGTTCCATCCTTTGCTGCCATCAGCGAGCTCGAAGATTCACAAAAAGAAACAAAAGACACCTCCTCTTCCGACCTCAAAGCATTCATCGGCTTTAGCGGAAGCAACATTCTTTTGCACAAAGACGGATCCCTCGTGTTCTCGCTGCGCGGAGGAATTAACCTCAATGAAGCATTCCGCCTCGGTATTTACGCTTCCACGGTAGCAAACGATGTAAACGCCAAAGAAGATGGCAAGAACATTTCCATTGACTACAATGCTCTTGGCATTCTGGAGGAATGGAAACCCGTCATCATCAACAAGTTTTCTATTTCCATTCCGGCAAGCCTCGGCGCGGGTTATGTGAATATTCAAACGCAAGGTGAAGAAAATTCACAAGCAAAAGACGGGTTCTTTACAGCTGATGCGGCCCTGCACTTCAATTACCAGATTACACCGGCATTACTAGTCGGTATCGGCGGCGGCTACCGCATATTTCTCGGTATAAACGAAGACGACTTTGAAAACAGCGATTTCAACACGCCATTCGGCGAACTTGTCATCTGCTGGGGCGAAAACTAAAGGACCGTCTCCTTGGAGCACTCCATTTCCCTCCGCGGAGTCCGGCTCCGCAATCTGAAGAACATCGATGTCGATTTCCCCATCGGGAAGATTTCAGTTGTATGCGGCCCTTCGGGCTGTGGAAAATCGACGCTTGTAATGGACGTCCTTCACGGCGAAAGCCGGAGGCGTTACTTAGAAACGCTCAGTCCATTTGCACTTAAAATTCTCGGCGGCAACACAAACATTCCGCTGGATTCCGCCGAAGGACTCCGCCCAAGCCTCGCAATTTCAGCTTCTCGCGGCGATGCACCATCCAAATCCACCCCGCTCTCCCTTTCCGAATGCGAAAGCTCACTCCGGATCATATGGGCCGCACTAGCGAAACCGGCCTGCCCCAAGTGCGGAAAGCCTATGCAAAGCAAGACGCGGGAAGATATTATTGCAGAAATTTGCAACTACCCGGAAAATTCGCGTTTGCAGTTCTTGTCAAAGATCGAGACCGGAAAACTTACTTTAGGTGAAATTTCAACAACGCTTCTTTCACAAGGCTATGCGCGAGTCATCGCTGACGGTGAAAGCCTATCGCTCGGAGACCTTACGCGCGAAGACCTGTCAAAAAAAGCAAAGGAAATTTTCGTCGTACTCGATCGCGTAATCATTCGCAAAGGAGTCCGCACCCGCATAGCCGAGGCAGTGGATGCAACACTCCGATTTTCCCACACGCGAATTACGATTGACGATGGAAAGAATAGAAAGGAATTCAGCACGGTTCCCGTATGCCTAGAACATGGCATTGAAGCCGAAGCGCTCTCTCCAATTGATTTTTCACCTTATTCCCTCAAGTACCGGTGCCGAGAATGCGGCGGCAACGGAGAAACCGAAAGCGGAGAAGAATGCCCCAAATGCCATGGGCTCAAGCTTTCCGGAACAATTCTCGCTACGAGTTTCAATGGAATTTCTTGGGGAAAGATTTTAAGTTCCTCTTTTTCGGAATTAAGCACAATTCTGCCCAAGCTGTTTGAAGGAAACATTCCTGAGCATCTTAAAAGTACGGAGGATATCCTTTTTTCAAGGATCAATGCCGTCAAAAAGCTTGGATTAGGTTACCTTACCACGGGCCGAAATGGAGATTCGCTTTCCGGCGGAGAACTACAACGATTGCGGCTTTCTCCTTTAGCAACGGGCCATTTGGACGGGATGTGCATTTGTCTCGATGAACCTGCAAGCGGCCTCTACAAAACAGATGTTGAAAAGCTTTGGAAAATTCTGGAAGAAATCAAGGGACGAGACAATACTCTTGTCCTCATAGAACACAACCCCATTCTCATTTCAAGAGCAGATAAAATAATTGAGATGGGTCCCGGAGCTGGAGAACTCGGCGGAGAGATTCTATTTCAAGGAACACCGGCAGAGCTCATGCGCAAGGCGGATTCCCCAACAGGAAAGTGGCTAAACGAACTTTCTCAAAAAGCAGATACAAGTCCGGAACAACTGAACAAAAGTACAAAGTATATTGAAGTCAAAAGCTTTGCCATGTACGACATGGAAACAGTCTGCGGAAAATTTCCCGTAAAACATTTCAGCGTCATCACAGGTGAAAGCGGCAGCGGCAAAAGCACACTGCTTTTTAAACATATTCTTCCCCGCTTTGAAAAAGGAGAATTTGAGAAACTCGGTATTGAAAACATTTCCGAACTCAGCGCCAAGGGTTTCTTCAAAAATCGCCGGAGCACCATCGCTTCGGCAATCGAGATCAGCCCCGCCTTACGCGACCTGTTTGCAAGGCTTCCAGAAAGCAAAATCAAAGGTTATTCCGCTTCCAAATTCAACACAACAGTCCCTGGTGGCCGCTGCGAGACCTGCAAAGGAGAAGGAGTGCTGCGCGATCCTTCCGGCTACGAAGAAAGCGAATGCCCCGTATGCCTAGGGAAACGCTTCCGCGACGAGGTACTGGAAGTGCGATTCAAGACGCTCTCTTTTGCAGACATATTGGATCTCTCCGTAGAGCGTGCATTAACCCTACTTTCTTTTTCCAAAAAATTTTCAGACAGGCTTAAGCCTCTCGCAAGGACAGGGCTTTCCTACCTTCGGCTGGGGCAACCTACAACGCATCTCTCTGGTGGTGAAACCGCCCGCATCAAACTGTCGCAAGCTCTTGCAAAAGCAAAATTTCCAAAAACATTGTTCTTATTCGATGAACCAGCGAGAGGGTTACATAAAAAGGATATTGACCTGATGCTAGGCCTCATTCAAGAACTTTGCAAAGAAGGCCATACTGTTATCGCCATTGAGCACCAAGAAGACTTTATCCGCGCTGCGGACTATACACTGGAACTTCACCGGAAGTAAAAATTTCAGTTCTTTTGTAAGTAAGCACTGATATTTCTACATACTTTCAAAACGATTCTCCTCAAGAGTACATCTTCTTGTTTTTACACGCTCTTTTCAATATATTCAACCATTCTCCGTGACTTGAATATTTGGAAGCAAAAAAATCCCCGGCCTTTTTTGAGCCGAGGATTTTCTGAATTTCAAAGCAATCGATTATTCAACGCGGTGCATTTCTATGCGACGGTTTTCTTCACGTCCTTCTGCAGTACTATTATCTGCCACCGGCTGTTCATCACCGTGGCCAAATGCCTGCATACGGCTCTTGGCAACGCCTTGCGTAGCAAGGTAGTTCACCACAGCTTGGGCGCGTTCAAGAGAGAGCTTCTTGTTCTTCGCGGGCTTACCGACATTATCTGTGTGCCCGTGAATTTCAATGTTCACCTTGAGGTTTTCAGGAGCATTGAGCTGTTCAGCAATCTGCTTTAAGACCTTCTTCGCGTTGGATGTCAATACGGACTTCCCACTGTTGAAGGTAACACCCTCGAGTTTCACATTTTCCTTGATTTCAGGAGCCGGGCAACCATTGCCTTTCACAGAACCGGAATCAAGCGGGCAACGATCAAGGCCTGTGCAAACATTTTTGAACTTGTCGAGCATCTTCTTCTGAGTTACCCAAGCATCGCAAACGCCGTCATGGTCCGGATCCGGATCATCGAGCGGGCAACCATTATTTTCAGGAGAGCCGGCATCAAGCGGACACTTATCAGCACCGGTACAAACATTCTTGAAGATATCTTGCATTCCCTTCTGCGACACCCAAGGATCACAAACGCTATCCTTATCGAGATCGGGGTCATCAAGCGGGCAGCCCTTATTGACAAGAGGACCTGGTTCGTTCGGGCAATTATCAATACCCTTACAAACGTTCACAAATTGAGTTTCCATCTTCTTCTGAGAGACCCAGACATCGCAAACGCTATCACCATCGGCATCCGGATTATCTAGCGGGCAGCCATTCGTCGCAAGGGAACCTTTTTCGCTCGGGCACTTGTCAATGCCTTGGCAAACGTCAGCGAAGCGATCCGTCATCTTCTTCTGTGTCACCCATTCATCGCAAACGCCGTCGCCATCGCCATCCGGATTATCCAGCGGACAGCCATCATTATCCACCGGACCATATTCAGCCGGGCACTTATCCACACCCTTGCATTGCTTGACTGTAGAATCTTTCGGATTTTCAAAGAAATAACCCATCTTCTTCTGAGTTACCCATTCATCGCAGAGACCGTCGCCATCGACATCAGGATCCGGCCAAGCGCAACCCTTATTCGCAACAGGACCGGCTTCACCCGGGCATTCATCGTAACCCTTGCATATGTTTGCAAATTCAGCAAGCTTGTTCTTCTGAGAGACCCAAGGATCGCAAAGTCCATCGCCATCGGCATCCGGATTATCTTCCGGGCAGCCCATATTGGAAACCGGGCCCTGCTGAGCCGGGCAATTATCAATTCCTTCGCAAACGCCGGTGAATTTGTCAAGCATATTCTTCTGGGAAACCCAAGCATCGCAAACGTGATCGCCATCCGGATCCGGATTGTCAAGCGGGCAACCGTCATCACCTGCACCGGCTTCGTTCGGGCACTTATCGATGCCATCACAAACTTCAGCAAATTCACTGAGAAGTCCCTTTTCAGAGACCCAAGGATCGCAAATACCATCCTGGTCGAGATCCGGTTCGCCGAGCGGGCAACCTTGGTTCTTCACGTGCCCCGGTTCATCCGGGCATTTGTCTTCGGCATCCGTCACACCATCGCCATCGCGGTCCTGCGGAAGAAGGAAACCCGCCCACGTAATACCCCCATAAAAGGAGTATTTCGGATTTACACGGCTACCATAAGCAGTAACATTGTTTTCAACATTCTGCTGTTCGCTAGAGATAGGAGCAATGTAATCGTCCTTATCGCCGAGGAACATATTAGCACCCAAATGGATGTCCAAGCCTACAGGGAAATGGAACACAAGGGCTCCCGTAACTTCACTTGTATTGAGAGTGCCACCACTCGTCGGAATATCGCCTGAAACAAAATCGCGATAATATTCGCCAAAAATGGAAATAAACTCCACCGGGAAGAATTCGAGCGCAGCACTCGCACTCGTCACATGATCGACATACGCATCTGCATTATAGAGGTAGCGGTAGCCTCCATTCAAATGAATCTGGAGAGGAATACCGTCATCGAGCTTATCAAAATCAATTGTTGCAGCAAGGATTCCACGGAGCGTGGTCTGCTTGATGCCATAGGCCTGAGCGGCATTCGTTTCGGTATTTACATATTCCGGTTGACGGATCCAAAGGCCTTGATGATTGTTAAGAACCGTGCCCCAATCAGCGCCGAGGACAGCAGCCACATCAAAGACCTGATCTTCTGGAAGAGGCATACGGATCTTCAATGTCGTGCGGAGATCGCCGATTCCCGACACATTGATGCCTCCATCAATTCCAGCACCAGAAGCATCCGTTCCGCTGCCTGACGCTTTGTCATAATAAACTGGCATAGCAAGGCCGAAGTCAAAATAGTCCCAAATACCAAGGGCTATGGACGGGTAAAAACTTGCACCCCAGAACTCGTTCAAATTGATCGTTCCATTGTGCTGGGAAATCTGCCCATTTGCAAAGACACTCTTGTCGTTGGTCACATTTCCTAAAATGGAAATGCCCAATTTGGAATTGCCCAAACTCTGCGCAGACTGGGTCTTGTCCACGCCCATCATAGCATCTTTGTTCAAGGTTGCCTGTGAAACTGTCACAAGCATCCCCAAACACAAAGCACTGAGAACTACTTTTTTCATCGAGTCTCCTTAATAAATAATCCTTTTCCTTTAGAAATTTAGTTCTATTCCAGAAGTTTTTCAAACCGGAAATAGCCATACATCCCACATTTACGCGTCAAAAAGGTAAGGAAGATCTCGTTTTAGGCTTTTATAACCCCGACAAGAAACAATGAGGTGGTCAAGTACGGGAATTTCTAAAATTTTCCCGGCTTCCCAAAGCATCCGCGTAACAACCTTGTCTTCTTCACTCACCTCCAACGCTCCCGAAGGATGATTATGTGCAAAAATGACACCGACAGCCCGATCCTCGATGACTTTGGCGAAAGCTTCGCGCGGATGTACCTGCGTTCTATTCGCAAGGCCTAGCGTCACTTGATGGATGCCTAAAATCCCATTATTCGCGCCGAGCGGAACCGCTACAAAAGACTCCTGCCTTGCATACTTTAAAAAGGAAAGGTGCGGAACAAGTTCGTCAGGAGTACTTGCAGAAGGCATCGCGTTCCCCAAAAAGAAGCGGCTGGAAAGTTCGAGGCAAGCAAGAATCTGCGAAGCCTTTGCACCCCCCAATCCTCCAATTTCGAGGAGATCCGAAAGAGAAGGCTTCTTGGTCGTTGAGGAAAGGTATTCTTCCAATTCCTTGGCAAGATCAAACACATTCTTTTGTGCCGTTCCCCTCCCGAGCACAAGAGCGAGCAACTCGCAAGTAGAAAGAGCTTCCGGGCCTTCTTTTGAAAGACGCTCGCGCGGCAGCGGTCCAAATTTACTGTTTTCAAGCATAGATTCTCCTATTTTGTGTTTTCTAAAAAGGTTTTTATATATAACGAACGAAAAAAACGAATTGGGAAAACATTTTGTTAAACAAGAAAATAGACCTTATTTTTTAGGGTATTATGATAATCAGCTCTCAATTCATGTCTATATTTGTTAAAAAAACGATCATTTTCAAAAACATTTTATAAATTTTGTATAAACTTTTAATAAAAAGTTCAATCTTCACATTTAAAAAGAAATCATAAATCTATTTTTTTTAAAAAATTGATAAATTTTAATCAAGTTAGCCTAACTTAAGAAAAATAATTTTAAAAATCAGCTTTTTTTAACAAAACATCTTCATTTTATTATGATATATGCTATATTTTAGGGACAAATTATTGTAACATATCGAGTAAAAATATGACAAATCATACACTAAGCGGTGCTCAGATGATCCTCGAATGTCTCAAACGCGAAGGCGTGGACACTCTGTTTGGATATCCAGGCGGATCCGCCATCCCCCTTTTCGACGCACTCCTTGATTCAAACATCAAGGTCGTCCTTTCCCGCCACGAACAAGGCGCAACGCACATGGCCGACGGCTATGCCCGCGCTACAGGAAAAGTCGGCGTCGTACTCGTGACATCCGGCCCTGGTGCAACCAATACATTTACAGGCATCTACACAGCACTTATGGACTCTTCTCCGATTGTGGTGCTCACTGCCCAGACGACCCGTCCAAGCCTCGGCAAGGATGCTTTCCAAGAATGCGACACCAGCGGAATGACTTTCGCCACAGTCAAGCACTCCTACTTGGTAAAGAATTCCGATGATCTCCCCCGCGTGATGAAGGAAGCTTTCCACATTGCGCGCACAGGACGCCCTGGCCCTGTGCTCATAGATCTCCCAAAAGATGTAATGGCCGGACCTTGCAACGCTCCATTCACCGACCAGCTCGACCTCCCCGGTTATAAGGTACCGACTTATGCACCTGCTGAAGCCGTGGAAAAAGTCGCAGCTCTCATCAAGAAATCGACCAAGCCCGTGCTTCTCGTAGGACATGGAGCAATCATCTCTGGAGCTTCCCGCCAAGTCAAGGAACTCGCTGAAAAATTGAACGCTCCCGTTACAGAGACGCTGCTTGGACTTGGCGCCTTCCCGGAGACTCACCCGCTTTCGCTCGGCATGCTCGGCATGCACGGAACGGCCTATGCGAACAAGGCCATCCTCGAATGCGACCTCATTATGAGTATCGGTTCCCGCTGGGACGACCGCATCACGGGTAAAGTCGAAGAATTCTGCAAAAACGCGACTATCATCCACATCGATATCGACCCCGCCGAAGAAGGCAAGGTGCTGATGCCCGACGTGTTCCTCGCGGGTGATGCAAAACTTGTACTAGAACAGCTCCTCCCGCTCGTCGGCAAACTTGATACAGATGAATGGGTGAAGACCGTGCAGACCTACAAAAAACGCTATCCGCTTACATACCCCAAGCAAGGCGGGCTCCGCATGCAGCACATAATCGCCACCCTTTACGAACAAACTCAGGGAAAAGCGATTGTGACAACAGACGTGGGTCAGCACCAGATGTGGGTGGCTCAATTCTTCAAAGCGGATTATCCGCGCCAGTTCATTACTTCTGGCGGCGCAGGTACCATGGGATTCGGATTCCCAGCGGCAATTGGCGCCGCTTTCGGAACAGACTCCAACTGGCCTGTGTGCTGCTTTGCCGGCGATGGCGGTTTCCAAATGACGGAAGCCGAACTCGCTACGGCGAGTATTCACAAGCTCCCCATCAAAATTTTTGTGATGGACAACAAGTACTTGGGAATGGTGCGCCAATGGCAGGATATGTTCTACAGCAAGCGCTATTCTTCCGTGAGTATGGTCGGCAACCCGGACTTTGTAAAGCTCGCAGAATCTTACGGAATTTTGGGACTCCGCATCAAGCGTCCCGCAGACGCAGAACGCGTGATTCAAAGGGCTCTCGCCTATAATGAAGGCCCAGTCCTCATCCACTGCGAATGCGAAGAAGAAGACAACGTGTTCCCTATGATCCCCGCAGGAGCGCCGCTCACTGCGATGCTCACGGAACCACCGAAAGCACAACTTGAAAAGCCTACAGGAAGCACCTGATATGATAGAGAATACAGCAAAACCCATTAAAGTCGCTCATTCGCTGAGTTTGCTCGTGGCGAACCGCCCAGGCGTGCTCGTGAGAATCGCGCTCGTATTTTCCCGCCGCGGATACAACTTGGATTCTCTCGTGGTATCTCCTACGCTCAATCCGGATTTCAGCCGTATGAACATAGTCGCCCGCGGCAATCCCGAAATCCTCGCCCAAATCATCAAGCAGCTCGAAAAACTCGTAGACGTGATTCAGGCAAAGGACCACACAGGAAACAGCACCGTTGAAAAGGAACTCGCCCTTATCAAGGTGCGTTGCAAGCCGGAACAGCGGACGGAAATTCTCCAACTCTGCGATCACTTCAAGGCCACTACGGTAGATATGACAGACACCTCAATGGTTATTCAGATCACCGGCAATACGGACAAAATCGATGCGATGAAACACTTGTGCGACAAGTTCGAAATCGTCGAATACATCCGCACCGGAAAGGTGATTATGCTCCGCGGCGAGGGAACGACCTAGAAAAACGGGTGATAAACTTCGCGATACTACATCACGCGAGCCTTGCTGTACATGAGTACAGTCTGCGGCTCGCGTTCTTTGTCTCGCTCGTTTCTAACCCGTTTTTCCGTTTTGCATATGCAAACGATACTGCGGCCTTGGCGCTCCGCGCTCGGCTTTCAAATCGGGGTTCCTTGCGGCAGGGGGGGTGCTTACGAAGTTCC
>Ga0172377_10004821_pt1 | contig 13839 bp, 12 predicted proteins | sample Pumphouse3metaG_FD_119749 | JGI IMG/M metagenome (GOLD analysis project Ga0172377, IMG submission 119749) | Leachate microbial communities from a municipal landfill in Southern Ontario, Canada - Pumphouse #3 metaG | ecosystem: Engineered > Solid waste > Landfill > Unclassified | place: Canada... | reverse complement strand
TAGAGGAACACCACGCTGAACACGGCGTTTGTTACAAAATATTTAAAGGTCGCTTCGTTCGCGTTGTAATCCTTGCGGCGGAGACCGACGAGCCCGTACACCGGGAACGCGGCGAGTTCCATGCCGAGGAAAAGCGAAACGAAATCAATCGACTGCGTCATCAGAAGCGCGCCGACGCTTGCAAGGAGAAGCAGCGGATAAGGTTCGCCGCCGGCATAATTTTCACGCCCGAGCGTCGTCTGAACGCCGCCCACGCCGAGGAACGTGCAGAAAATCACGGTCCAGCCGAGGAGCCTTCTCATCGGATCCATCGCGAGAATTCCGTACAGAGTGTCCGGAACCGCAAAAGCGAATGAACCCGCGGCGAGCGCGAGGAACAGCGTCGCGACCCACGGAAGGATCTTATGCTTGTTTTCGTCCTTGAGGAACGGCTCCATCGCGAGCGTGCATAAAGCACCGAGGGCGACGAAGATGATGGGCAAAAGGTTCACGTAATTAGCGGGCATTTTCAGGTACCTCCTGCGCGGCGGAAACGGAATCCGTTCCCGTCACGAGAGAATCTTCAAGTACGGCATCAGCGGCAGTGGAATCGCCGGCGACATCCGAAGCATTTTCCCAGGATTCGTCATAACCGCCGTCGGTGGAGTTTTCCTCCGCCGTGGGCATGCTCACGGAATTAGCGATCGGCGCGGGATGGAAGCCGAAAACAAGGAGCAGAATGAGAAGCGGGACGACAGCTAGGCCGTCACCGATAAGGAAGCGCTGCGCAGGCGCCTTTGCAAGCGATCCCTTCGCCTTGCCGAAGAGCACCGCCTGAATGAAGCGGAGCATATAGGCTGCGGAAAGGATGATGCAGAAACCGGCGACGATCGCGGGAAGTCCGCCCACGCTCCAGAGGGAGAGCAGGACGAGGAATTCGCCGATAAATCCGACGGTTCCCGGAATGGCGATCGCGGCGATGCCGGAGAAGCCGAAGAAGAAGCCGAACACAGGATTGCGGCGTGCGAGCCCGCCCATGTCCGCAAGGTTGCGGGAACCCGCGAAGCGTTCCGCGACACCCGTAAGGAGGAACTGCGCGGAAGCCGAAAGTCCATGACCCACGAGAAGCACGAGAACCGCGGGGAGCGTCGAAGCGGAAAGCGCGAAAAGCCCGGCGACCGCGAGACCAAGGTGACCCATGGAGCTGAACGCGAGGAGCTTCTTCGCATCCGTGGCGCGGAGCGCCATCAGCGAGCCATAAACGGCGGTGAGGAGGCCTAGCCACATCATCTTATTCGCAACGTTGTCCATCGGGAAGAGCGGAATGACCCAGTAGAGGAATCCGAACACGCCGGCCTTGCTCATCACGCCCGTAAGGATCGCGGACAAGGGAGCGGGAGCTTCGGCGTAAGTCTGCGCCTGCCATCCGTGAAAAGGGAAGAGCGGAGTCTTGACCCAGAACGCGAGGGCGAAGCACCAGAAGAGAATGTTCTGCGTGTGAGCCGGAAGCATCTGAATGGTGAGCATGATCGCGAACGGATTCGAGGAACCCGCCTTCGCGAGAATGTACCACAGGGCGATCGCCATCGGGGCGGAACCCGCGAGAGTGTAGATCGCGAAGTTCAGCGCGGCGGACTTGCGGTCCGTGCCGCCGTAAGCGCCGATGAGCACTGCAGCCGGCACCACCATCGCTTCGAAGAAGAAGAAGAACAGCACGGCGTCGCCCGCGAGGAAGGTACCGTTCAAGGCGCCCATCAGGGCGAACACGCCGACAGCGAAGTTCCGGTAATGCGCTTCGAGGGCGGAACGCGCCGCGATGAGGGCGGCAAGCCCGACGATGCTCGAAAGGAACACGAGCCATGCTCCGAAGCCGTGGGACGCGAGCACGTAATAGACGGTCGCGTTGCAGCCCGGAATGAAGAACCATTCGTGCGGAGTCGTCGAAACGGAACCCGCCGCGATGAGCATCACGCTGCCGACAGTGAGAGCCGCCGCAAAAAGAACGGCGAGGCGCGAAGCGGAACGGTAATCGTGGTGAGAAGCGGCGACCATCAGAAGGGCCGCGAGGAAAGGAGCGAAAACGAGAACGTGGAGAAGCATCAGAGAGACCCTCCATAAATGGCGGCTATTACAAGCACGGCGAGCATTCCGAGGATGCTGAACCCGAGCTGCATACGGACCTTGCGGACCTGAAACGAGCGGACTCCGTCACTGAATATCACAGCGACGGCGCCGACGAACCATTGCAGGAACATCACAAGGCGGTTCACGATGACGTCAGTCACCCAGGCGAGGAACCGCGTAGGGAGAATGCCGCACCAGGCATGAAGTTTATCAAAGGCGAACGTCCAGTCGGCCTTGCCGCCCGTAGGAGCGCAGTCGCCCTTCGCCTGCGGAACAGGACCGGAGAACGCCTTCCAGCCGATGAGAATGCCGAGGATCGCGGCGAGAGTGCCGAGAGCGGCGAACATCCAGGTCGAAACGTGAGCCGAAGGAACGCCGATGTACTGAGTCGCCGTCATCTGCGGAACGGCCACGACCGGAGCGAGCCAGTTCTTGAAGAAGTCCGCGCCGGGAATGAGGCCTGCCCAGAGGAATCCGGCGAACACGGAACCGAGCGTGAGCACGATCATCGGGAAGAGCATGCAGAACGGAGCTTCGTGAATATGCTTTTCGGATTCCGCGGAGCCACGGTAGCTTCCGAAGAACGTGAGCACCATCAGGCGCGTCATATACACCGCGGTGATCACGGCGGTGAGGAGCGCGATGGTGTAGAACACCGGGCCCCAGAAATGATTGAACATAAAGAGATGTTCAAGGATCAGATCCTTCGACCAGAAACCGGCGAAGAACGGAAAACCGATGATCGCGAGGAACGCGAAAACCATCACCGTCGCAGTGACCGGAGTCTTGCGGAGCATACCGCCCATCTTGCGCATATCCTGTTCACCCGCAAGCGAGTGAATCACGGCGCCTGCGCCGAGGAAGAGCGCGGCCTTGAAGAACGCGTGCGTAAAGACATGGAAAATGGAAGCGTCGAACGCGGCGACGCCCGCGGCCATGAACATATAGCCGAGCTGGGAAATCGTCGAATAAGCAAGGACCTTCTTGATGTCGTTCTGGAAAAGTCCCGCGATCGCCGCCCAGAGAGCAGTGAGGAGTCCAATCACCGTAATGGTCATCAGGACTTCGGGGAGAATCGCGAACAGCGGGGAGAGACGCACGACGAGATAAACGCCCGCGGTCACCATCGTTGCAGCATGGATGAGCGCGGAAACCGGAGTAGGACCGGCCATCGCATCCGGGAGCCACGTCACGAGCGGAATCTGGGCGCTTTTACCGGTGCAGCCCAGGAAGAGCAGGAACCCGGCGAGCGTGAGGAGAGGCATTCCGGCGAGGAGCTGTTCACCCATTTCCGGATTCACAAGCCAAGCGGCGAGTTCCGGATAAGCGAGGAGCGAAGAACCGCCGACGGAGACGAGCGCGAGCATTCCGAGAAGGAAACCGACATCGCCGACCCTGTTCACGAGGAACGCCTTGTTCGCGGCCTTGCAATTTTTCGTATCCGCATTCCAGAAACCGATGAGGAGGTAGGAGCAGAGCCCCACGCCTTCCCAGCCGAGGAACGTGAGCGGAAGGTTATCGGAAAGCACGAGGACGATCATGCTGAACAGGAACAGGTTCATATAGGCGAAAAACCGGGCGAAGCCGCGGTCGCCGTGCATATAGCCCATCGAGTAGAGGACGATGAGCGAGCCTATGCCTGTCACGAACAGAAGCATGATGCGGGAAAGTCCGTCGAAGAGGAGACCAAAATCGGCATGGAACACCTGAATGTCGAACCAGGTGCCGATCGTTTCGCGGTAACCGCCGACGGGCATGTTCACGGAAAGCATCACCGTCGCAATGAACGCGAGGGACGGGAAAAGCACGCCGAGGAACCCGACGAGACCTTCGTCCGCGCCTTTTTCATTGGGCGAGGAAGTGAGCGCGATCGCCGTAAGGACAAGCACGCCCAGGAGGGGAAACAGCGGAATAAGCCAAAGAGGAATCATCATTGAGTTACCCCTTCATATTGGAATAGTTATCGGTATCTACCGTTTCCTGATTGCGGAACAGCAGAATCACGACCGCGAGGCCCACACAGGCTTCGGCGGCAGCGACACCGATTGTGAAAAGCGGAATGATCTGACCCGCGATGCTCGCAGCGGCGGGAAGCGTCTTCGCAAAGCCGACGAGGCTCAGATTCACGGCGTTGAGCGAAAGTTCGATGCCCATCAGCACGAAGAACATGTTGCGGCGGGAAAGCGCTGTCGCAAGTCCGATCGTGAGGAGAATCAGGGCGAGAATCTGAATGTAGATAGCCTGCATATTAGCGCCCCTCCCCGGAGTCAGAATTTTCAGGCGAACCGAGTTTCTTCTTTGCGAGCACCACCGCGGTAGCCATCGCGGAAAGGAGCAGAAGTCCAAGCGCTTCGAAAATCAGGAAGTAGCCCGCGCTCGCCTTGGAAGTATCGAACAGCGCTTCGGACGTGAGCGCCACGGAACCGCGGAGCGTACCCGCGTTGAAACCGAAGCGCGCGTTCAGAAGAACGATCGCGATAAGGACGGCAAGGACGATGAGCGCGGGAATGATGAAGAGCGAGACGCGGTCGAAGCGTGGCGTGTGATTGTCGCGCGCGCCGTTCAGCACCATAATGACGAAGCAAAGAAGCATCATCACGGCGCCCGCATAGACCATCACCTGGACAACACCCACGAAGGGGCTGCCGAGGAGTCCATAAATGCCGGCGAGGGAAAGCATCGTCACCACGAGCGAAAGTGCACCATAGAGCGGGTGCTTCGAGAGAAGCACGCATAGTGCGCTCCCCACGACGAGAACGCTTAAAATGATGAAATAGATGAGAGCGAGCATTATTGTACCTTCATCCCCCAGGCTTCGAGAGCCTGCTTGTTTCTGCTTCCGCCGGGAGCGGCCTGACTCTGCAGGTCATTCTGCGGATAGCTCTTCGGATTCCACGTGGTGAGGTCGTACAGATATGCGACGAAGTCATCGCGGTTCCTGTGCACGTAACTCGTTTCGCAGGTATCCATGCGGATGGCGTCCACCGGGCAGGCTTCCACGCAAAGACCGCAGAAGACGCAGGTGAGGTGGTCGATGTCAAAACGCAGGGCGCGCTTCTCGATACGACCGTCTTCCGACTGGGCGGGCTCAATGTAAATGCAGTGAGCCGGGCACGCCGTCGCGCACATGAAGCAGGCGACGCAGCGCGGAGTTCCGTCAGGACGGAGCATCAGGCGATGTTTCGCGCGGTAAGTGCGGCGGATTTCCGGTTTCATATCCGGATACGGAACCGTGGGGAGCGTTTCGTAGCGGAAAAATCCGCGGAGGAAATGCTTCAGGGTAGTGAACAGACCGCGGAAAGCCTCGAAAATATAGAGGCGTTCCACCCAGTTCATCGGTTTGTGTCTAATCACGCGGACCATTCTCAGTTACCTCCCGCGAGTTTCGCAATAAGCGCCGTCACAACAAGGTTGATGAGCGCGATGTTCAGAATGACCTTCCAGCCGAGGTGCATCACATGGTCATAACGGAAACGCGGGAGTGTCCAGCGGACCCAGATCCAGATGCAGCAGAAGAACACCGTCTTGATGAGGAGCACGATGACCTCAATGAGGGCCGTGCCCAGCGCGACGCCGAGTCCGAAGACCGGAGTGCCGTTCACTATCGAAAATTCGGGGTGAATGTAAAGGGCGCAGACGATTCCGAGCACGGCGAGGACCGGGATGGATGCCCAGGCGAGGATCTTGTACAAAGAATACTCGCGGAGGACTTCATTCTTCGTCGACAGGGCGCTCGTCCTGAGCCAGCGGGAATAGCGATAAATCATGTGCAGGAACACGAGCGCGGCGAGGACCGCGACGCCGCACGCCGCGGCAAGGGCAATGCCGAGGTTCGCATGTAAAGTCGTTTCGGAGACGAACGGAATCGAATAGCCGCCGAGGAACAGGCAGGAAATCAGAAGTCCGTTCACCGCGATGTGACCGTATTCACCCATATAAAACATACCGAAATGCATTGCGCCGTATTCCGTGTGGAAACCGGCGACGAGTTCTGGATCGCCTTCGGCGACGTCGAACGGAGCGCGCCCCGTCTCGGCGATCGAAGCAATGAGGAAGCAAAAGAAAGCGACAGGCTGCGCGACGATACCCCACACGTGGGATTCCTGCCAGGAGATGATAGAATCCAGGTTGAAACTCCCCGCGAGGAGGATCACTCCCATGATCGAAATGCCGAGGCAGACTTCATAGCTGATCGTCATCGCGGTCGTACGGAGGGAACCGAGAAGCGAGAACTTCGACTTGGAAGCCCAGCCGGCGAGCACCGCGCCGTAAGCAGAAAGCGATGCAAGGCCGAACAGCAGGAGCACGCCCACTTCGGTATCGACGGTCGCGCCGGAAACACGGATGACCTGATCGCCGAACGTGAACGCCATCGGAGCGAACCACGGAATGACGCACGGGGAAATGAGCACGACCATAAAGGGAATCGCCGGAGCGAGTGCGAACAGCACTTTGTTCACGCCTGCGGGAGCGTAGATTTCCTTAAAGAACAGCTTGATGCCGTCGCAGAAGTTCTGCACCCAGCCAAACAGACGGATCTTCCCGAAATAGGGAATCTTGATGTAGGAGCGGTTCGGGCCTTCACGGTCCTGAATGAACCCCGCGCCGCGGCGTTCCATCGGAATCATGAGGAGGATGAACAGCACCGGGACAAAAGCAAAGGCGAACTTGGCAATGATGAGCAGCCATTCAATCCAGTGCTTTGAAGAAATGATTTCCATCATGCCTTCACTCCATCGAGCATAAAGCCCGTGCTACGGATAGATTCAAAAGAGACGTCCGCGAGAGCCGGAGCTTCGCCCTGCGCAAGTTTGTACGCAGCAGAAACTTCAGTGACTTCATTCCCGGCGAGCGCCGTGAGCGCACTGTAAGCGGGTACGAGAGCGGCATCGGGAGCGGTGGGCGCGGCGGAGAGCTTCTGGAGAAGGCCGCCACAGTTCACCATCGTGCCAGCGACTTCGCTCCAGTGGTTCACACCGAACGCGACCTGGGATTTCTTCACGGTTTCCGTGTTGAAGGCGGCGAGCGCGATGCGTGTCGCGATTTTTTCGAGGGAGGACGCCTTCGATGCGTCTTCGCCGAACAGGTCCGCGTTCACGGTCACGAGCACCGCGAATTCGGAAGCACGTTTCACGAGGTCGCCAAGGTTATCGTCCGGAACGTTCATCAGCTTGAAACCGGCGCGGTCCGCCATCGGGTCGCCGCTCTTGGAAAGACCGTCCGCGGGGAAAATCTTTTTGAACGTGCCGCCGAAGAGTTCAGCGCGGTCGCCGAGGGACTTCTTCAAAAGCTTGAGCGCGGCGAGGTCTTCAAGCGTGCATTCGCCGCCCGCGACTAACGCGACCTTGCCCGGAGCCTTGAGCGCTTCGCGCACGGCATCCAGCGGAGAAGCCGGAAGACGGTTCTTTGAAAATTCAAGGAACGCGAGGCGGCTCGTGTTGGAAATCCAGGTACGGTTCACATCGGGGTTGCAGCGCGGCATCACGCGCCAGAGGAATCCGTCCGCATGGTCAAGCCAGATGTTCGCGCCGAGGGAATCGTCCATCGACACGGTCGGCGTGCGGGAAAGGAACCATACACGCTTCTGGAAACGGAAATACTTCGCGGTGAGGGCGCCCGTCGGGCAGAGATCCGTCACGCAAAGATCATATTCGTGATCGAGCTTCTCGCCGGGGAACGTCGTGATGAACGTGCGGTCGCCGCGGGAAGCGAGCTGAAGCTGTTCCGACTTCGCGATGCTGCGCATAAAACGCACGCAACGGTCGCACTGCACACAGCGTTCTTCGTCGAGCACAATACGCGGCCCCAGGTCAACGCGCTTGCCGCCGCGGAGCTGTCCCTTCGAATCCACGAACTGGTGCGCCGGGTTTCCGTGGAAATTCCTGCCGACGTCACCATTCAGACGGGATTCGTCCTGACCCGCCTCGATATAGTTTTCCTGCAGCGTGCACTCGCCCGCCTTGTCGCAGATCGGGCAATCGAGCGGGTGATTCACGAGCATGAATTCCGAGACGGCGCGGCGCGCATTCTTGACGCGGGCGCTTGACGCCGGAGTATAGACGACCATTCCGGGAGCGACCGGAGTGTAGCAGGAAATGACCAAAGCGCGTCCGCGCGGGCCTTCCTGTTCCACCAGGCACTGACGGCAGTTGCCGGAGACCGGGAGGTAAGGGTGGTAGCACACGTGAGGCGTTTCAATACCGACGGTCTGCAGGGCCTCCAGTAAATTCGTATCGCCGGGAACCTGCATATCCTTGCCATCGACCTTGATGGTGACCATCGGGCTCTTGGCGGACGGAAGTTTCGGCATGTTGTAATAGTTGCTCATATTCTTACCAATAGGCTCCGGGACGGACTGTGGATTTAATGCGGGGTTCCGCATGATTCGGATTCTTAGCGATGTACGCTTCAAAATCCGCGCGGTACTTGGCCGTGTAAGAATTCAGCGGCATTCCAAGAGAAAGTGAAAGCGGGCAGATCGTCGTTCCGACGAAACCGTCTGCAATACTTTGTAAAAGTCCGATGTCGCCGTCGTGGCCCTTGCCTTTCATAATGGCGTCGAGGACACGCTTTGCAAATCCAGTGCCTTCGCGGCACGGAGTGCACTGACCGCAGGATTCATGGGAATAGAAAAGGCCGAGGACATCAAGGAGGTCCACGGCATTGCGCGTATCGTTGAACACGATGATCGCACCCGAGCCGAACATCGTCTTCAGGCTCGCCATGCATTCATAATCGAGAGTCGCCTTTTCGCATTCCGCAGGCACGAGCGGAGGGCAGGAAGAACCGCCGGGAATCACGCCCTTCAGGTTTCCGATCACGCCCTGCGCATATTCTTCGCTCGTGAGCATTTCCATAAGCGGAGTACCGAGAGGCGCTTCGTAAAGGCCGGGGCGCTTCACATCCCCGGAGACGCAGAACACTTTGGTGCCATGCGCGCGCGGCGTGCCCATCTTCGTGTATTCCGAAACGGGGTGCGAAAAAATCCACGGGAGGGACATGATCGTCTCCACGTTGTTCACGCAGGTCGGGCAGGCCCATGCGCCGGCGACCGCCGGGAACGGAGGTTTCAGACGAGGCTGACCCTTCTGGCCTTCAAGCGAATTGATGAGCGCGGTTTCTTCGCCGCAGATGTAAGCGCCTGCGCCGCGGTGAACGAACACGTCAAAGCAGAACTTCGTTCCGCCGATGTTCTCGCCCAGGAGGTGCGCCGCATAAGCTTCATTGATCGCTTTGTTCAAGGCTTCGATGCACGGCATGAATTCACCGCGCGCATAAATGTAAGCACAGCGGGCGCCGAGCGCCCACGCGGCGATGATGAGGCCTTCGATCAAGCGGTGCGGGTCTTCAAGAATCAGGAAATGATCCTTGTACGTGCCCGCTTCGCCTTCGTCCGCGTTCACCACGATGTACACGGGCTTCCCGGAATTGCGGGGCACGAAGCTCCACTTCATCCCGGTCGGGAACCCGGCGCCGCCACGGCCGCGGAGGCCGGAGTGCTGAACGAGATCAATCGTCTCGGACTGCGAAAGGTCAAACAAGCGTGAAGAAATATTCGAATAACCGCCGAGCTTCTTGTAAGCGTCGATGCCCTGCGCATGCTTTCCGAAATTTCCGGTACAGACTTTCATCGAATCTTGCATAAAATCAGCCTGCCTTCTTTTGAGGTGCAGCAGCCGGAGCCGCGGGAGGAGGCGGAGGGGCGATCTTCGCGACCGCGGAAGCGGAAGGCTTCGCGACGCGTTCGCCGCTCGTCGCAATCATCCGGTATTCATCGCCGGCCTTGCCCGGGGCATCCACGAAAAGTTTGTCCTTAACGCCGGGATTGCCGATGGCGGTCCAGGAAGAGCCGTTCTTCTTTTCAACGGAGAGCGCCGTGAAGCCGGGATCCGGCTTCCATGTCAGAGTGACCCCGTTATCCGCGGAAACAGCGTTCAGACCGAGCACGGGCGCCGGAGGCGCATAATTCGCGACCTGCGGTTTCGCCGTCGCACCGGGAGCGCCGGGGTGACCGCCGTGACCTTTTACGACGCCGCCGAGGACTTCCCGCGCGGGCTCGCCCTTCGGGAATTTCGCTTCGCGGTCGTAGCACCACTTAAGAATCTTATCAACGCGTTCCGGCGTGAGACACACGCCCGGCTTCATCGTAAGTTCGCCGTTCTCGACGTCCGTCGCATAGTCATCGTTCACGAGCATCACCGGAGCGTTACCGCACGCAGCGAGGCACTCGACTTCGACGACCGTAAAGAGACCGTCCGGAGTTGTCTCGCCACTCTTGATGTTGAGGGAATCCAGCGCATGCTTAAGAACATCCTGAGCGCCTTTCAAGTGGCAGCAGATGTTGCGGCAGAACTGGAGCAGAAAGCGCCCCGTCGGAGCATGCTTGTACATCGTGTAGAACGTCGCAACGCCGAAAGCGTGCGCCGGAGCGCAGCCGCATTCGCGCGCCGCCCAGCGGATCGCCTCGTGCGGGAGCCAGCCGATGGCGTCCTGGGCTATCCAGAGAACTTCGAGAAGGGCGCCCTGGCCCTTCGGGTAACGGGAAAGAAAATCCGCGACGCGCGCCTTGACCTCAGGAGTTTCAAGCTTCGACGCGATCTCGGTCCAAGAAAGCTGCTTCCGTTCCGGATTCACATGGCCGAACTGATCAGCCGGATCCGGGAGCATCTCCATAGGCTGCGGGCCCTTTGTGTACAAAAGATGATTGTTGGCGACAAATTCAACTGCGCCTTGAACATGCTTGCTCATCTGTCGAGTTCTCCAGCGATAATGTTAAGGCTCGAAAGGGTCGCGATGGAATCCGCCAAGAGCGCGCCTTCGACCATCTTGTCGAACGCCGCGTAATGCGGGAAGCAGGGCGGGCGCACTTTCACGCGCCACGGTTTGCCCGAACCGTCGGACACCACGGAGAAACCGAGCTCGCCGTTCGCGACTTCGGAACCCTGGTAGAATTCACCCTTCGGAACGCGAACGCCATCGAGGACCGTCTTGAAACGGCCGATCAGGGATTCCATATCCTGATAGGCATGCTCGTGATCCGGCACGCGGACGCGCGGATCGTTTGTATTCACCGGGCAACCCTTGAGAGACTTGAGACGTTCCAGAGCCTGCTTGATGATCTTACTTGATTCCTCGGCTTCGGCGAGGCGCACCATCAGGCGGTCAAAGACATCGCCTTCGGTACCCGTCACCACGTTCCAGTCGTAGGTCTCATAACCGAAATACGGTTCGTCCTTGCGGAGGTCGCTCGCGACGCCCGTGGCGCGGAGGCACGGACCAGTCCAGCCCCACGCCGTAGCGTCCTTCGCGGAGATCTTCCCAACGCCCACCGTACGGTCAAGGAAAATGCGATTGCGGTCGAAGCACGCGTGCAGGTCGTGCAGGTTCTTGTCCACCTGCTTCAGCACGGCGAGGACGTCATCCTCGAAGCCTTCGTACGTATCGCGGTAAAGGCCGCCGATGCGTCCGTAAGCATTCGTGAGGCGCGCGCCCGTCAGCTTCTCCCAGATGACCATCGTCATCTCGCGGCTGTCGAACATATAGAAGAAGCCCGTCGTGGAACCCAAGTCCTGAGACGCCGCGGCGACGCAGATGAAATGATCCGCGATACGGGAAAGTTCGTTCACGATGACACGGAGCACCTTCGCGCGTTCTGGAATCTCGACGCCGATCAGTTCTTCCACCGCGCGGCAGTACGCGAAGTTGTTCATCATCGCGGAGCAGTAGTTCAGGCGGTCCGTATAAGGAACCACCTGCTGCCACGTGCCGCGCTCCACCATCTTCTCGAAACCGCGGTGCAGGTAGCCGATCTCGCTCACGCTCGCCACGATGTTTTCGCCGTCGAGCGCCGTCATATAGCGCAGGCAGCCGTGGGTCGCGCCGTGCGAAGGGCCGATGTTCAAAGGCATCAGATTCAGTTTTTCGCCATCAGGAGTCACTACGATCATTTTCTGATACTCCCTTCAAGATATTCGTCATCGTTCGTCATCACTTCCTTCGAACGTTTCACGATGCGGTAGCCCATTGACTCCAGTTTCTTCTCGAGCGCCGGAAGCAGATAATCGTTCGTCGACAGCCACTGGCGCTTCTGCGCGGGATAATCCTTGCGCAGCGGGTGACCGACGAACTCGGCGTGATTCAACAGGCGGCGGAGGTCCGGGTGCCCGGCGAACACAATGCCGTACTGATCCCACACTTCGCGCTCCTGCCAGTCCGCGATCGGGAAAAGATCCGAGACCGTCGGAACGGACGCGCCCTCGGCGACCTTCGCCTTCACGCGGATGCGCTTCGCGGGGTCATACACGTTCTTCAGCAAATATTCCACGGCGAAGCGCGGGCCTTCATAATCCTTGAAGCCCAGGTAATCCACGCCCACGATGTCCAGGAGCATATCGAACCCGCACGCCTTGTCATCGCGCAGGAACCGGATCACGTCGTGCACCTTCGATGCGTCCACCACCACGGAGAAATCCTTCGGGGCGTCCGCGTCGCGCACGGCCGCGAATTTTTCAGAGAGAAGCGCGAACACCGCATCCGACGTCTCCTTGCGGAGTCCGGGGGTGGCCACGCGAGGCGTCTTCACGCAATCGCTCATTATCGGGCCTCCTTCAGGAACGAGACCTTTTTGATCACGTTCCGCTTCAATTCCTCAGCCTTGTCCTTCAGTTCCGCGACAGCGGCCTTCGAGCGTTCCTCGAATTCGCGGCGGCATTCCTCGGACTTCGCGCGCAGGGCCTCCATCTGGTCCTTGACGCGCTCGGCGCGTTCCTTCATATAGGACTCATCCGAAACCTTCTTCTGCAGCTCGAACATCGCATCGAACACGGACTCTGGACGCGGAGGACAGCCGCCGATGTACACGTCCACGGGAATCACATTGTCAATGCCCGGCAGAGTGCAGTAGCAATCGTAAAAGCCGCCGGAGCAGGCGCAGGCGCCCATCGAGATGACCCAGCGGGGTTCCGCGAGCTGTTCGTAAATGCGCTTCAGGATCGGAGCCTGCTTGTACGTGATCGTGCCCGAAACGAGGAGCACGTCCGACTGGCGGGGCGTAAAGCGCACGAACTCGGAACCGATGCGCGACAAGTCGTAGCGGGAGGATTCCGTACTCATGAACTCAATCGCGCAGCACGCCGTTCCGTAAGGAAACGGCCACAGAGAATTCTTCCGGCCCCAGTTGACGATGAAGTCAAGGGAAGTCGTGATAAAACTGGGCTTATTCGCCTGGGTGTCATCCATAAAATTCACCTCGTAAGATTCATGCGCAAAAATAGCAAAGTCCGCCCCCGGTAAACGCCCCCGATACACTTTTGTAAATGATTTTTTCCGGCGTTTATTCCGCAAATCCCGCGGAGAATAAAGACATTCCGCCATCCCCCGTCATTGCAGGCGCGGCAATTCAGGCGGGGAACACCTCACGCATGTCATTGCGAGACGCGAAGCGCCGCGGCAATCCAGAACGGAACCACACACGCGTCATTGCGAGGCGTGAAGCGCCGCGGCAATCCAGAACGGAACCACACACGCGTCATTGCGAGGCGTGAAGCGCCGCGGCAATCCAGAACAGAACCACACACGCGTCATTGCGAGGCGCAAAGCGCCGCGGCAATCCAGAACACACCCCGCCGGAGAATGGATTGCTTCGCCCGGCTTACGCCGTACTCGCAATGACAGGGAGGAATTCACTACGTCCGCAAAGACAAGAAGACCGCAAGCCAGACGAAAAATCCGTATCAG
>Ga0172377_10004819_pt1 | contig 13840 bp, 12 predicted proteins | sample Pumphouse3metaG_FD_119749 | JGI IMG/M metagenome (GOLD analysis project Ga0172377, IMG submission 119749) | Leachate microbial communities from a municipal landfill in Southern Ontario, Canada - Pumphouse #3 metaG | ecosystem: Engineered > Solid waste > Landfill > Unclassified | place: Canada... | reverse complement strand
CGAAGCTTTGCTTCCATCTCTTCAATTTTAGCCAATCTCTCTCTGGCTTCCTCTCTCTTTCTTTCAAGAGATTTTATGATCTCACTCATCTGCAGAGAATCGGAACCAAGATATTGCTTTGCCTTGCTTATCACTTCAGTTGGAAGATTCATTCTTTCAGCAGTATCAATTGCATGAGAGTCTCCAGGAAGTCCTGTTACAACTCGGAAAGTTGGAAGATGTGATGATTCATTGAATTCCATTGAAGCATTCAATAAATTGTCCTCACCATAAGCTTTCAATTTCAAAGCTGCTTGGTGTGATGTTATCAGAGATAGCTTTGCTTTATCTTTCAGAAAATCAACAACACTGCAGGCAATAGCTCCACCTTCTGTTGGATCTGTTCCAGATCCAAGCTCATCAAGAATGACAAGAGATTTATCAGTTGTATTCTTCAATATATTTGATAGGGTGTTCATGTGACCACTGAAAGTTGAAAGAGCTTCTTCAATGCTCTGATCATCTCCGATATCAGTATATATCTTATCAAATATAGGAAGAGTTGATCCTTCATGACATGGAATGAATCCACAGAATTGGTTTATGAGTGCAAACAGACCTACAGTTTTTATTGTTACTGTCTTACCACCTGCATTTGGTCCAGATAGAACAACAGCTTTTATGTTATCTTCTATCTCAAATGTGATGGGAACAGCTTTCTCACCGAGGAGTGGATGGCGAGCCATGAGCAGTTTTGTTGAATTCTTATCAAGATTTGTCTTGCTGCAGTGATTCTTTGATGCCCAACTTGCAAGTGCGTAAAGAACATCAGCTTTGATCACCTTTGAAGATAAGGTACGAAGCTTGTCTTCAATTGCTCTCAAGCTCTTTGTGAGCTCACCATAAATTTTGGCCATCTCAATAAGAATCTGCTGCTCAGCAAGAATTACAGAGTTGTTCAATTCAACCAACTGATAGGGCTCCATGAAGATGGTATTCCCTGAGGCACTTGAGCTATGAACAAAACCCTTGACTTTTGCCTTGCTATCTGCTTTGACAGCAACAACTATCCTATCATCACGAATTGTCTCAACATCGTTTTGAAGAGATTCTTTGTTGCTTCTTATGAAACTCTTTGAGAAAGAGGAACGAGAGCTTCTTGCACTCTCCACCTTATCTACAAGACGTTTTATTGCCGGATGACTGTCTTTGATCTTACCTGTATCATCCAAAGCATAGAATGCTTCATTCTGATATCTGATCAAATCTTCATCAATCTCCTCTCCCACTAAATCCTTAACAAGGGAATTTGGACGATTGTCAAAAATCGGAGAGTGAAGGAAATGGCATAGTGATTTAGCACTTTCAATGTAAGATGCTGCATCAAGCAATTCAATTCCATCCAAGCTCTGATATGTTATATTCAACTCATTGAATACATTTTTCAAATCAACAAAAGCCATCGGATTGTTGACTCTTGGGTTCTCAATCAATGTCTTTATGACATCGACCCTGTTCTGTATTTCAGATAGTTTCTCTTTATTTGTGGTGAATGCTCTTCTCTCAAGTCGAGCTGCACCTGCTTCACTGAGTGCATTCTTCTTCATCTTGCTCAGTACCTGATCAAAACCAAGATCACTCACTGTTTTTTCATTTATTCTCATTTTAACTCTATTTAATATTTTTTCTTTTTTGATGGTATCTTGTATCGAGATTTGCTGGTTGAGCCTGTGCTGCCCTTCCAAAAAGGTCCCTGAAGAGTCAATGAATCGAGCATTCTTAAATAGCTCTCATATCGATCTTCATCAATATCTCCACTCTCCACCAATCTCTTGATCTCACAGTCTGGTTCATCAGTGTGAGTGCAACCATCAAATGCACATTTGTCTCTATTCTCAACAAACTCAGGGAAAGATTGTGCTATCTCCAACTCTGATTTATGAGGTACCATTATCTCTCTGACTCCAGGAGTATCAACTATCGTGACATCACCTTTTGTGAGCAGTTGGGAGAAGTTCGTTGTATGACGACCTCTATCATGTTTGCTGCTTATCTCATTTGTTCTTTGATCTGTTCCAAGTATCTCATTGATCAAAGTTGATTTACCAACACCACTCTGACCAACAAAAGCTACCTTTTTGTTCTTCACTATTTCGATGAGTTCATCAACCCCATCAAGGTTCTTTGCGCTGACCTTTATTGTCTGATAACCAAGTTTTTCAAACAATTCAAATCTCTCTTTTTCTTTTTCTTTCAACCCTAAATCAGATTTATTCAAAACTATCAAAAGAGGAACTCCCTGACAGCAGGCAATGACTCTATCAATAAAACGGGGTCTAAACGGAGGATTGCAGCATGATGCCACACAGACCATGAGATCCATATTTGCAACTACTGTTTGGTTGCACTGGCCCTTCACATTCCACCTTTGGAAACAGTTATTTCTTTCCAAGCGACTTGTTATCAAACCTTCCATGTTTGTAGATGGAGTAAACTCCACTTCATCTCCTACTGCCAATGGATTATATTCATCATTTACGGTAGATAAAAGTTTACCCTTAATTCTGCACATATAAGTTTCAGTGCCATCACTCACGGTATAAATATTGTTTATACCTCTTAAAATTGTTCCTATCATGGTTACATAATAAGAAATAGTAAAATAGTTGGCAAGCAAGTTAAAACTTATTCTTGTAAAATATATCATTATTAATTTCTTTTTCTTAAATTGAGGTGATTTTATAGATATATGAGCCCTGGCACTATGTAAAATTCGTCAATCCTTCGAGTAAAAACCGGATAGCAATCGATGAAAAAAAAAGAGCTCATCAATTATATGCAGCATCTACAAATAATAGATATCAAGTCAATGCATTGAACAATCAAAAACAAACTGCATTTTCTATCAGCTAATTTGCACAAACACATGCTTTTATTATCAATAAAAACCTTGACAAGTTACTCTCTTCTGTTATTCTTAAATTATGTTTAGTTTTAAAACTTGTAAGAAGGACAGCTGCAATGCATTTGTCTGTTTAGATTCAGAATATTGTTATGTTCACTCTTCAAACAAGAGTGATCTTCTTAGAGAGATGTACAGAAAAATTCAAGAGGATGAAGAGGTAAGAGACGTCTCTTTCTCTCACGGAGAATTTGATGGACTTTCAGTTGCTTCAAAAGTATTTTCAAGCTCTGATTTTTCCTGGTGCACTTTCAGAAATATGGATTTTTCAAAAACAAGTATAAGAACTTGCTTGTTTCATTTTTGCTACTTCAAAGACTGCACTTTTACTGAGTCAGATATAAGATATTCAGTCTTTTCAGGCAGCAAAATAATCAACACAACATTCCATGATTCCATGTTGATACATAACAACTTCTCCGGAATAGATTCTTGGTACACCGACTTCAGCAGCAGCGATCTGTATTACACAACATTTGCTACAGCCTGCATGAGAGATACCAATTTTGAAGATTGCAATTTGAAGAAGTCAGATTTCAGCAATACCGAACGACGTAGGGTCAATTTCAAATACTCCAACTTTGAGGACAGCCTATCATGAGAATATATCAACACTTTTCAACAGTAGGATTCTGCAACACATATATCATTGGTAATGAAGATGGCTCTGATGCAATTTTAATTGATCCAGGTCAGGTTGATAATGATCTGATTACAATGATTGAATCACATAAGTTCAACTTGAAAACAGTTCTTCTGACTCACAGACATGAATCTCATTCAAAGGGAGTGAAGACTCTGCTGAAGATCTATCAACCAACTATTTTTGCTTTTGCATCTTCTGTTTATGACTTTCCAGTGATTCCACTTGAGGACAAGATGTACAACAAAGAAACTCTTGCAGAATTGAAATTCTCGTTTGAATGCAGTGGGATTGAAGTTGAAGCCATTCACCTTCCAGGTCACTGCATTGATTCAATTGTTTGGAAGATTGGTCATGCTTTATTCACTGGTGATACACTTCTTGCAAGCAGAATTGGCTCTACCCCAGGTTACATGGAAAGATCACTTCTGATCAATTCAATAAATCAGAAACTGATGTGTCTAAATGACAATTTTCTTGTGTTCCCAGGACATGGTGCTCCAACCACAATTCTATGTGAGAAGAATTTCAACAGCGATTTAAATGATGAAATTGCCTCTCCATGGATGAAGAGGCAGATCAACTTAGAAAAGAGCAATCGTTTCTAATATTTACTATTTTTTATGATTTGCCATTTTTGTGGCAGATTCATAGTATTTATCTTCAAAGCCTTTTTCCTGTTCAAATGATGGTAATGGTCTCAAAACATCTTTGAATCGTTGAGGCATTGGAGAGTTAAATACCATATGCTCACCTGTTACAGGATGGTCAATCTCAAGCCTTATTGCATGAAGCATCAATGTAGCATCTTTATATTTCTTGCTCTGCTTGCTGTAGATAGGATCTCCCAATACTGGATGATTTATTGAAGCAAGATGAACTCTGATCTGATGAGTTCTTCCTGTGTGAATGTTGACTCTCAAAAGAGCAAAACCTTCATACTGCTTGAGTACAACATAGGTTGTATCTGCTTTCTTTCCTTCGTCATCTTTACAGATTGTAAACTTCTTTCTATCTTTAGGGTCTCTTTTTATATTTGTATAAATTCTACCTCTGCGCTTTGTAAAATGTCCCTTTACAATTGCTATGTAGGACTTACGGGTTGTTCTCTCTTTGAACTGCTCCACAAGATTGTAATAGCTGTCTTTATTAAGAGCAACAACCATTGTACCACTTGTGTCTTTATCAAGACGATGAACAACACCAGGTCTCATTTGATCAATTCCAAATGATTGTACCTCTTCATCATCATCATCACCATCTTCTTCAGCTTCAACAACTTCTTCTTTAAAAGCCTCAGCAAAACTTGGTCCAATGTGATGCACCAATGCATTGACAAGAGTACCATCAAAGTTACCAGCACCTGGATGGACCACAAGTCCCTGTTCTTTATTGATAGCAATGATATCTTTATCTTCATATATAACATCAAGAGGAATATCGTATGGCGTCAGATCTACAAACTCATCCAATTGATAAGAAAAATCAATCACCTGACCGTTCACAACTTTAGCGCTGTTCTTAACCTTCTTTCCATCAACAAGAATTACAGCATCAGTAGATGATACCTGTGTTCTGCTTAGCTCTTCTATGTTTGCTGCAAGATATGCATCAACTCTTACTTTCTTCTCTTGATTCTCTACAACAATTGTATGTTGAATTTCTCGTATTGCCATTCTTATTCCATTTCTCCAATTACATAATCCGCGATAGCTATGCACAAAGACAATCCAGCTGCTACTGAAAGCTCGCATAATACTTCAGTTGTATCATCACTTATCGAATCCATAACACCTACATTTGTAGCAACACTGTATGACAGCATAGTCAGTGGCATTGTAACCGCAAGAGAACCAAAGAACAGGCTCTCCCCTCGTCTCAATTTAACACTCCAATCTGGAAATTCATTGACACTGTATGGTTCATAATCAACCAGATTCAAGTCACTGCTGAATACCGGTGTTAAAATTGATAACGACATAACCAAAAGTAATAATATAGCTTTCTTTTTCACAACTCTGTCCTTATTTTTTACTGTAATCTCTAGCTCCAAAGATCTTAGTACCAACTCGAATCATTGTAGATTCACATTCCAGTGCAATCTGATAATCACCACTCATGCCCATGCTGAGCTCTTTGAGCTCAATATCGCAATCTTTTTCTAATTTATTTCTCATATCTTTAAGAGATAAGAAGGCCTCTCTGACTTCTTCTTCACTGCCACCCAATGGTCCAATTGTCATCAATCCATTGATTCTAACGTTAGATAATTCTTTTGATTCAATTACTGTTTCTTTAATTGATTCATACGATGAAAAACCTGTCTTATTTGCATCACCACTGGTGTTATATTCAAGTAGAATATTCATGATGCAACCAATCTCAGCACTCTTTTTGTTGATAGCTCTCAACAATTTGAGAGAATCGACACTATCGATTGAATCAACAAGTGGTACAGCCTTTTTAACTTTATTAGATTGTAAATGTCCAATTAAATGCAATTCCAAATCACTTGGCCTATCTTTTTTAGCTGGGAACTTTGATTCAATCTCTTGAACTCTGTTCTCTCCAAATAATCTCTCTCCAAGTTCATAAGCTTCTTCAATTGCTTCATAAGGATGGTTCTTACTTACTGCCATCAATCTTGCAGGAGAAGCTGATTCTTCAATCGTCTCATGTAATTGTTCTAATACTTCTTTCATCTTTGCCTCATATTATATAATAATAATATTAAAAATATAAATTATCATATCGATAATATATGTTTTTACTATCATATTTTAATCATTTCTAATTGTTATGATGGTGAATCTATAAAATTCACCATCATAAATGTTCTATTTATTCATATTCTTCAATCTAGCTTTTCTGTTCTCAATGGCAAGATTGAGTTTTTCAGAACGTCTTTTTCTCTCTTCCATACCTCTATCAATGAAGCTCTTCATCTGCATCTTGAACAATTCAACTCTCAAAGTTGCTTCATGATTCTTCAATTTCATTGTTGGGTAGGCAATAAATATTTTGTAGCTTCTAGCAGCAAAAGCAGCCTTCTGACTCTCAAGTTCAGCTCTCTGTTTTGCTATCTCAGCTTCAAGTCTAGCTCTAGCTTCAGCCATCGACTTAGGAGAGTTAGCAGAGAGTGCAACAATTTTTGTTTCAAGCTCATCACTCTTAATTCTAATATCATCCAGAGCTCTTGTGAAGACTTTCATTCTAGTTATAGATAAAGCAAGATCAAAAGTCATGACAACCTCGATAGCACGAGAGGTATAGAATATTGCTATTGCACTTATCTTGTCCAACTTTCCAACCGAATCAACGATGAAAGGATGAATTATGTAAACAACACATATACCAAGCAATCCGAATAGTACTGAATTTACGAGACATACTCTACCATTGAGGTTGATTTTATAATTTTTATAATCCCACAGTTTGACTTTGAAAGCTTTTTCAAGAATCAAAGATCCCATATATTCAATGAAAGAACATATGAGAGCTGCTCCAATAAATACACTCAGAGGATTTGATGGTGCTGCTGTATTTGCCAAAAGAGGCTTTATTGCATACGCAATTGCCATTCCACCAAAGCCATAAATTGGTAAGTAAGGTCCTTTTAGGAACCCTCTGTTTGTCAGATGTTTATCAAGTACTCCACAATATGATACCTCCACAATCCAACCCACAACACTGTAGATGAAGAAGTAGATCACAATCATATCCACATTCACTATCATAAACGTTTTTCTCCCAAAAAAATATTTTTTCTAATTTTACACTGTAAAAATAAGATAAGCAATGCTAATTACATATTAACTTATACTTGCACTCAGCAGTTTCTTTGTATATGGATGTTGAGGATTGTTGAATAACTCCTCTGTCTGATTTTTTTCAACTATAACACCGTTTTCCATCACAGCTATTGTGTCTGCAATGTAGGATACAACATTTAAATCATGAGTGATGAATAAATAAGTGAGATTCAAATTTTTCTGAAGATTCATAAGCAGATTGAGAATTTGAGCTTGAATGCTCACATCCAATGCAGAAACACATTCATCCAATATGAGAACCTTGGGATCAAGCACCAGTGCTATTGCAATTGATAGTCTCTGCTTGAGACCTCCAGATAGCTCTCCTGGATAGCTATCTATGTAGGCAGAAGATAGTCCAACAATCTTCATCATCTCAAGAGCTTTTTTCCTACGAAATTCTTTATCGCCAATTTTATGTATCACAAGTGGCTCTTTTATGAGCTGGCCCACTGTCATCAGAGAATCAAGAGATGAGGATGGATCTTGAAATACAATCTGAACCTCTTTATAAAATTCCTTCTTTCTTTTGCCCTTCAAAGTACTCAAATCAACATTGTTTACAGAGATACTTCCTGAAGTTGGTTTCAAGAGATTGAGCAATATTGCAGCAAGTGTTGATTTACCACATCCTGACTCTCCAACAAGTCCAACAGACTCACCTTCATTGATGATCAGATCAAGGTCCTTGATTATTGGAGTGCCCTGTGAGTAGCTGAAACATACTTTATCGCATTTTATCAGTTCAGTTTTTTGCATCACTTTTGATCCTTTCTAATTCTTCTTCAAGATTGATTAGATGACAGAACAGAGACCTGCTGCCAACTCTCTGCTCCTCGAGTTTCTTTACATAGCAGACGGGCTTTGCTAGATAGCAACGAGAGGCAAATGGACATCCCATTCCAGATCTTCTTTCAAGAGTGGGAACATTTCCTTTGATTGTAGAGAGAGTCTTACCACGTTTTTTGATGGATGGTATTGAGTCAATCAGTCCCTTTGTGTATGGATGAATTGGATTTTCAATCAAATCTGATGAGATACCACTTTCCACTATCAATCCTGCATACATAACATAAATTCTCTCACAGAAGTTCTTAACGACGCCAAGATCATGAGATATGAAGAGAACTGATAAAGATAACTCCTCATTCATCTGCTTCAATATCTTCAATATCTGACTCTGCACTGTGACATCAAGAGCTGTTGTTGGCTCATCTGCAACAAGCAGACATGGATTGTTTATCAATGACAGTGCGATGAGCACTCTCTGTCTCATACCACCTGATAACTGATGAGGATAGCTATCATAGACAAGCTCAGGATTTCTGAGTTCAACAGCTCTCAGCATGTCCATTATTCTGCTCTTCAAATCAACGCTGTTGATGCTCTCATCAGCATGAGCAACAATTGATTCTTTTATCTGATTTCCAATTTTAACAAGAGGATCAAGAGCACTCATTGGCTCCTGGAATATGATTGAGAAGTCCTTGCCTCTCTTATCATTCCACATCTCTCGAGAGTATGAGAGGACATCCTCTCCGTTGATTTCAATCTGACCATCAACGATCTTTGAATTTGATGGTTGAAGATTCACTATGGAAAGAGCAGTCAGAGATTTACCACAACCTGACTCACCTACCAATCCAACGACCTCTCCTTTTTCTACATAGAGAGATATATCATTTACAGCTTTTACCTCTTTATCTTTTATTTTGAAAGATAAAGTGAAATTGTCGATTTCAAGAACTTTATTCATTTTGCCCCTCTCTTTCCTGAACTTCCTGTATGCCATCACCTATCAAATTGAAACCAAGAACCAGAACTGTAATAGCAAGAGTAGGTATCAAAACATAGGTAGGATTTTGGAATATGTAAGGCTGTGCATCAGATACCATCTTACCAAACGAAGGTGTTGGTGGCTGAATTCCAAGACCAAGATAGCTGAGTCCTGCCTCAGATATTACAGCTGTTGCAAATGTAAGAGATGCCGTGACCATCAGTGATGGTACTATATGAGGCAATATGTGATGTATCATAATTCTTATGTTACCTGCACCTCTTGCCTTTGTTGATAGAACAAATGCACTCTCTCTGTATTTAACAAATCCAGAACGAGATATTCTTGCAAACTTTGGAAGGCTTATGAGAGCCAGTGCCACTATGATGATTTTCAAACTGACATCAAATACAGCAATCAACATGAGGGCTATGAGAATACCTGGAAAACTCATGAGAGTATCAATTATCTTCATCATCAATTCATCGATCTTTCCACCAAAATATCCTGCAACGGCGCCAAGAGGAATGCCAATGAGAGAGCCAAGAAGGACAACCCAAAAACCTATTGAAAGAGATATTCTAGATCCCACCATAAGACGTGATAATATATCGCGACCTAGATGGTCGGTTCCAAGAAGATGGGCTCTTGATGCCCCTTTCAATTTATGTGCAATATCGATGGCATTTGGATCATATGGAAGAGCTACAAGCCCTGCAATCATCAATATCAAAATCAATGAAAGAAAGATCAATCCCACCACTATATTTTTATTTTTGAAGTATCTAATCATCACCTTTTATCCTAATTCTTGGGTCTATAACTCCATAGAGTAAATCAACAATCATGTTTGTGATAACAACTATTATTGATAGATACAGAACAAGAGCCTGTATCAAGGGTAAGTCTCTTGAAGTAATTGAGGATGTAATGAGCTTTCCAATGCCGGGCAAGGAGAACACATTCTCAATTATAATTGATCCACCAAGCACCTCTGATACAAGTATTCCGAAGATTGTGATTACTGGTATGAGAGAGTTTCTCAGTATGTGCTTGTAGAGAATCTGGTTCTCACTGAGACCAATGCTTCTGTTTGTTCTAACATAATCTTCCCTTCTCTCACTCACTATATTGGATCTCAAATATCTTATTATGACAGCAGCTCCTCCAAAAGCGATTGAAAGAGATGGAAGCAATAGAGATTTGAAGCAGCCAAAAGGACTTTCCGAGAATGCAATGTAGCCCAAAGAAGGCAATATCTTAAGCTTTATGGAGAATATATCAATCAGCAGAATTGCAACACAGAATGATGGGATTGCCATTCCAAGTTGCGAAAGAATTGATAGAGGAATCACCTTCTTCTCTTTGTCTCGTTTAGCTATGAATATTCCAACAGGAATACCGATGATTATTGAAAGAAGCAGCGACAAAAAAGCCAACTGGGCTGTAATTGTTATTGATGAACTTATCAATGCTGCTACAGGTCTTTGATATTTATAAGATGTACCGAAATCGCCCTGCACTGCACGCAATACCCAATTGGTATAACGTATCACTGGATTCTTATCTAAATCCATTGTAGAACGGAGAGCCTCTATCTGTTGAGGGTTGGCATCCACGCCAAGAATCATCTGAGCTGGATCACCTGGTACCAACTGAAAAATAGAAAATGTAAGTACAGAAACTAAAAATAGAGTTATGAGAGTACTTAGTAATTTTCTAGTGTAATAATGCATTTTCTAACTCCTAACTAAATTATAAAACAGATATACAATACTATACAATCGTTTAATTGATAATACATATAAAAACACCTCTGAATAAATAAAATATCCAAAGGTGATGTATTTTTTCTGTACTTTTATATCAATTATTATTCTTCATAATAAAGAGATGAAAAATTGATGGTGTACACAGGATAGAATTTGTATCCCTTAAGATCAGATCTCATTGCAACAATATTGCTTGGAGAGCAGATGAATGCACAACCTGCATCCTCAGCAACTACCTTCTGAGCTTCTTTATAGAGTTCAATTTTATCTTCAGATGAGGCATTTACAGCTTCATTGATTAGCTCATCATACTTGCTGTTGCTGTAGTTCATGAAGTTGTTGTGATAACCTGTTGTGTAACGAACAAGACTCTCATAAGGATCAAGCTTTCCATCAATACCAATGATGGTTGATGTGTAATTTCTTCCATAATAAACATCATCAAGCCAAGTTCCCCACTCAACTGTTTTTATATTCAACTTGATTCCAACTTTTGCAAGATTCTGCTGAACAATCTGAGAGGTATCAACATGCTGCCAATAATTTCCTGGAACAGTCACCTCTAAATCAAAACCATTTGGATAACCTGCTTCACTCAAGAGTTTTTTTGCACCTTCAACATCGTAGGAATACATTCCTTCGATATCACTGTTGTAAGTATCTTTGAATACCGGAGAGAGGTTTGAATATACTGGCTCTGCATATCCATCAAAAACACCTCCAATAACATCTTCTTTGTTAATTGCCATTGTGATAGCTTTTCTTACTCTCACATCATCTAATGGTTTTACATCGTTGTTGAAAACAAGAAGTGATACAAGATTTCTGACACCGCTTATAACAGTGTAGTTGTTTTTGAACATATCAACATTGTTTGATGAGATATCTGCAATATCTATCTGACCGGATTGAAGAGCCGCTACAACTGATGATGAATCACTCATTATATAGACCTCAACATTTTTTATTGAAGGATAATTATCTTCATCATAGTAATCATCATTTCTTACAAACACCAATTCCTGAGATGGAGTGTATGAGACAAATTTATATGGACCTGTTCCAATAGGATGTGTTGCTTCATCACTGTAATCCTCAGGCAATATCTTTGTGAGAGCAGCCGATATCAAAAATGAGGACTGGGCGCTCTTCAATGTAATTTGGAAGGTGTAGTCATCAATCACCTCACATTTATCAATGCTTGGAAATTTATAAGTTGTACCATCACTGTCATCTAGACTCAGATATGAATACAGAACATCTGAGCTTGTCAGATGAGTACCGTTGTGGAAATACACATCGTCTCTCAGATAAAAAGTGTAGACCAATCCATCATCACTGACGGTATAGGATTTACTTATCTGCGGATTCAAGTTTCCACCTTCATCAAAGGAAAGAAGCCCCTCAAAAACATTACCAAATATTGCAGATGTATCTGATGCTGCACTCAACCAAGGATCAAGAGAATCAGGCTCTGATGCAATATTCAATCTGACAGTATCAGGAACCTTTCCTGCAGTTGCTTCAGCTTCTTTATTTCCGCCAGCAAAAGCTGTTGATATTGCCATCAAAGAAATCAAGCTGGTCATTAAAATTATTTTATGTAATTTCATTTTGTCTCCCATTTATTCACAATTTAATTTTGCCATTAAATTCACCCAAATAATAATATTAATTAAATGCTAATGCAACATGCAAACTTTTAGGTTGTTTTTATGTATAAATCACTTTTTGAGACTACTTATTCAATAGACATCTATTGATTTTGATATCATGAGATGCAATACAATGATGAAGACTGAACTTCATATTCCAGAATTACAATATTTTTTTTTCATAAAAACATTGACAAGAAAAGCATTAGATGATACTTTTAGAAACGTAATCGGGCGGATAGCTCAGTGGGAGAGCGGTTGCTTTACACGCAACTGGTCGGGGGTTCAAATCCCTCTCCGCTCATTAGATTCTCAGTTTTGAGAATCTTTTTTTTATCTCAATTCAAAACTTTACATTTCTAAATTCATCAAAATTGGCAATCAAAATATCAATTTAAGGCACTCATAATAGATATTATAAAATACCCAACTAGGAATGATAATGTATCTATTATCAAGACAGATTCTAACAACATCACTAACAAACATCACTTCAAAATCGAACCCTAAACAATCGCAGCAGTTTTATTGAAGATTGAGATAATAAGTCCTGATGAATTCAGACCACTCTGATGAGAATATCTTGAAGCTCACAGAAGAGCAGAAAACAGTGATAACTTCTTCATGATGCAAGAAAAAATCACATTCACCATCACTTATGTTTGTGTTTTCTAGCTCAAATATTTCAAAATGAGAAATTCATCATCTCTCAATATTCAGAGCAGCTGTTCAATCAAAATAACTGTTTAACATGGCGTTTTATAATTATTGATTTTTTTTCATATTATTTATTGACAGAAACCTGGGTAAATGTTATTTTAGCTAAGCAATCGGGCGGATAGCTCAGTGGGAGAGCGGTTGCTTTACACGCAACTGGTCGGGGGTTCAAATCCCTCTCCGCTCATAAGATTCTCAAGTTTTGAGAATCTTTTTTTTATCTTTAAATTGTTGTTTTCACATTAAATCCAAGTCAGCATTGCATCACATGGTTTTTGATTGATCAAGAATGAATTTCTCCTTCTTTGACCCCAAAACTATGCCAACTGCAGGACAAAGATAGAATCAGGTAAAAAAATAAACTAAAAAACATTTTTTTATTGACATGATTCAAAGTAAATGATAGTTTAAGCAACGTAGTCGGGCGGATAGCTCAGTGGGAGAGCGGTTGCTTTACACGCAACTGGTCGGGGGTTCAAATCCCTCTCCGCTCATAAGATTCTCAGTTTTGGGAATCTTTTTT
>Ga0172377_10004818_pt1 | contig 13843 bp, 12 predicted proteins | sample Pumphouse3metaG_FD_119749 | JGI IMG/M metagenome (GOLD analysis project Ga0172377, IMG submission 119749) | Leachate microbial communities from a municipal landfill in Southern Ontario, Canada - Pumphouse #3 metaG | ecosystem: Engineered > Solid waste > Landfill > Unclassified | place: Canada... | reverse complement strand
TTGATGAAATTATGGATTATTATGAGGGTTTTTCAAAACAACTTATAGACGATACTAGAGTCTGGAAGGAGTTCAGCAGAGATAGAACTCATGGCATATATGCTGCTTCTCAAGAGAGAAATCTTGTGGCATTGGCAGATGGACAGCTATTTGTCATATTGATTGATAATAACACACTCGTAGAAGTGGATTCTGATTTGGGTGATAAATTAATTATTACCAATGGTGGAAATGTGAATGGCACTTATAATAAGATATCCAGCTCACTATATTCTCGCTCTGATAGTAACTACCATGTTGTTTTGATAGATAAGCCAGAATGGACGTCTTGGCATAATCGATGGGTAATAGCTGACACTTATGATTTTTCAAATATTACAGATGAGTGGGAAATGGAAGGGACTGTCACTGCAAGAAAAGTAGATACCGGAGGAACTCCTTTTGAAGGATCCTGGGAAGAGACATATGGCATGCCGTTTAACATCACCATATCTAGGGGAAATGGTGGTTGGAAGAAGGTAATCGGAATTCCAGGTGATGATGGTAGTAACCCAAATGTGTTGGCATTAAAAGCAGATGGGACATTGCATTATCTTAAGTGGGATGACGGAGATATGGTCTCAGCACCTATTGAGATAGATGGTGTTCCGAATACGGATACTGATTGGGTTATCAAGCAACCAGTCAACAACTTGGTTCTTAAGGGGACCACCCTCCATCAAATAGAGTGGGGTGGAGAGAAACCTGTTATAAGCTCCAGCAACGTCAAGCAGAATGTTGTGAATTATTTAATAAGCCATGTAACATATCCTAGTGGACATCCTACAATTAACACATATTATATAAAAGATGAAACTCTATAAATAAACACAGGGATAGTGATGGGGACGTCCCCATCACTATCCCTGTGTATGTCATTAATATAAAAAAATATGGTGGGAGCTAAGCTCCACACCATATCCGCCCCCAGTGGAGGCCTTCCCGCCTAGGAGGTTTACTGAGTAGTTAACTCAACCACTTAGCTATACGGCAAACGTAGTTCCACCTATTATAACCAATGGCCAGCTGGCTCGATGTGGGCTAGGCACCTGATCCACACCTCAGCTTGGAGCTTCTGTTACTATGCAACAGAAGTTATATTTAGAGGACTGATTCAGTGAATGTCATACAACAACATTCACCTATACCCACCCGGGTTCCTCTGGCGATACTGGTCGTCACAATGTCGCGAGCATTATGACAGTTCTTTATGTTTTGCCCTGCATAGAGTTTTCACCAGCTAAATAAAGGGGTTTACACCCCTACTCACTTTATGGTAGGCATGGCCTGTTCATCGCAGTTGAGCAGACTGCGACTCCGTTCTACATAAGACAGTCAGTATTTAGACATTGTCGTAGAACACCAAAATTAAATGGTGGGAGACGAATCTCCCACCAGCCCCAATAGAGGACTTCGCAGTTGGTCTGCTTATGCTTGCATATGTCCTACCCACACATGCTTGCCATTTGGTACTTCGAGATCATGGTCTCAGAGATAGCACTTTCACACAATACTTATACCATTCATAGTGTGTGTGATCCCTGATGTAGGGAGTGCTTTCAAACCAACCTGTTATCAAGCATTACCACTGCTTGACAGGCTGCACCACAGACCGCTCACCCCATTTCCTGGTAGAGGATGTTTGGGGCTTCTTCGACACCAGTGGTTCCAGCACTGGCTGACCAGAGTGACAGTCTTCCATCCCTGTGGCGACTTGAACTGCTGCAAGTTGATTACAACCTCTGATCATCATAGTCATATATACACGAAAATATTTCAACTACATTTCACACGATAGTCTTTTTGCCAAACAACTCTTTGAAGAACTCCGTGAAAACAGAGTCAGCCAATTCCCGGTTGACAGAGTCTTGCATCTTGCGAATTCTATCAAGCTCAATATTCTTTGGGTTTTGTGATACATTCTGACGATGTTTGTTGAAGTGTTTGCGTGAGAGCCGCATGCTTCTTAGCGACTGGTTTTGAAGATACGGGTTATGTGGGTTGATGCTGATAGCCATGTCTTTCTCCTTATTCTTGTTGTGTGGTTCTGACAACTTGGTGACCACATGTGTGATCTTCAACCAGTTATCATTTTTGTGAACTACCCTCACCTAAAGGAAAGGGCTTTCTTTTATTTATCATGTAATGTATATCTATTGTTCTGTTGAGGTACTCTCATAGGATGCTAGAACTTGTATCCTCTTACCTCTCTTTCATCCCATCTGTGATATGTCAGGCATTGCTCGAGCATCCATTTGATGGCATCATCCGAGAATAGAACCTTGCATTCCTTCTCAGCATACTCCAACGCCTTAAACGTGACATACAGCTCATACTGCATTGTGCTTATCACACTTCTGTCAAAGTCAAATATCACGTGGACCAGTTCATGGAAGAATGATATCACCTCCAGTTCAATATCCTCATACACTCCAAGATATATGTCTCCACTTCCTATGCACCCAGCACAAAATGATCTGTTGGCATTGTCACCATCCCCCTCGTTGCCATTCAAATAGTGCAATTTGATTCCGTGCTTTTCAGATAGTTTCATCATCATGCCCCTAACTTGTTCAGGAGACATGTATCTGGGTTTAAGATAGTTGTTTGGTTGTTTTAAGCTCATGCTGTCCCTTTCTCATATATGCCAACTCCAACATAGCATTGCATGTTTTAATTACGATCTATCGACATTTTATGCTTGTTATAAACCATATAGGAGTTACAGATGATAAGAGACACTTTAAAAAGGCTGTCCAAGATAGCCTCAACATATCCAGCGCGTGGCGCTGATATTTTTGCATATGCCGAGGAGTTGACTAGCAGACCAGGCCCTCACCCCATAGCGCACATAGCCTCACCGGCCAACACGCCAGCGACCATATCCGATCTTGGATTGGTCATATGTAATTTTGGTGACAGCAAGTCACGGAGATTGGCTAACCACAAGGCGTTGCAATGGACCCTGGTCAGCAAGCCAAAGCCTTATATCGTGCTGGTGGACGCGCAGCATGATGGTGATGAGCATTATTATACCAAGTATGCCGATGACCGGGTCTTTGTATTGAACAAGACCATACCAGATGAGGCAAAAGGCATGTTCATCAAGGAGGCGCTATAGAACATAGGGGCCAAGTATTTGATGGAGCAGAATCTTGGCATCACCAAACTTGTGTTTCTTGACATGGATGTTGAGTTCCTTGATCAGATGTGGGCTGCTGAGGTAAGCGAGTCTTTAGACAAATATGACTGCATCTCACCACATGTGGCCAACTATTATGCCGAAGATGATGGGTCTTTAATACGGGGTTTGCGAGCCTCTGTCGGATATAACCAAACTTTAAGCCCAAAGAAACCTGGGTTTCAAGGAATGTCGTTTGGCTGCACGGTTGACTTCTATGTCAATAGATTAAACAGTGAGATAAAACTATTAACAAGTGGTTCTGGTGACACGTATTTGTGGTATAGCATAGCTGGCAATACTGCGATACCCATGGGACCAGCAAGTCTTGTCCATAAGTTTTCGCCAAGCATAGATGCTAGTGGAATGTTGCCATCCCCCAAGATTGGACATTCAAGTCAAATCATAGCGCATCGCGATCATGGCGGCAAGGACACACGTGGATATTCGCAGCGCATGGCTCTGCTGAAAAGATGCAACTATGGTAACTTTGATGATTATACTTATAATGAAGATAACATGCCAGTATGGGCTGATAATGACCAGGGAAAATTGATGTCTGCCATATTGCCAAAAGTTATGGCGAGAGTCAGTGACAACAACCCCTACCACAGGCATGAGGTCATGGAGTTGTATGAGCAGGAGGCTGTGGACATATATGGCGCCATAACACCGTCATATCCACTGATAGTGACTTGTCTTTTAAGATCTGGCGGGGGGTTTGATGGCAGGCACGTCCGGTGGCTGAAACAGCAGTTTGATGAGAAGTGCCTGACTCCATTCACATTCATATGTCAATCAGACATAAAGATAGATGGCATAACAACAATTCCGCTTGAGTTAACATCGGAACAGGCACCAGGATGCTCCAGCCAAATAGAACAATATAGGAATATATGGCCTGAGAATGCGTCAGTTCTTACGTGTGATCTTGACACTGTTTTATATCGACCATTCCTACCGCACAGATGTCCTGAGAATAGGTTTTTCATGCTGAGGGAATTTGACACATGGACTCGTGGCAAATTTAGCCTGTGGGGTGGTGGGTTGACATATTTCAGAGGAGATTTCTCATTTTTGGTTGATACCTATATGCGGCACATATCAGGGTCTCATGTGCAAAAACCAAGATACATGCATACTGGGGCACAGGAATTCCTTGCCATGGCGTTACGGCTAAACGGCCACAAGCCAGAATCCATAGAGCCACATTTCTGTTGCAGATATTGGGATTCGCGTATTAAGACTGTGCAACCAGAAACATCCATACTGGCGTTTCCAGGTGACCCAAAACCATGGGATCTTAAGGGATATTCATTCATACCAGAGCTGCCAAATAAATAGAGGAGTCATCATGGCTGTCAGATCAATAAGAACTTTTAGGAAATCAATTTCAAAGAATGACACATACCCGGCACGCGGGGATTATATACATCAGCAGGTCAGCAATTTCAAGGTTAAGAAGGTGTGGCCGTTATTCAGGATTCCCTCCCCTTCGGGAACACCAGCCGGGATATTCGATCTTGGGCTTGTCATATGCGCTCACGGGCATAACAGTCAAAGATTGGCGGCAAGCTTCGCCGCGTTATCCTGGATCATGAAAAGCAAGCCCATGCCCAATGTGTATTTTGTTGAGGCTGCCCGGGAGGGCGAGCCCTACGAGTTTGAGGAATACTTCAAGGACAAGCAGCGAGTTGTCTATATAAAGAAGACCATACCGGAAGGCGCTGATAGTCTATGGTTGAAAGAGTGCCTGTGGACCATAGGCGCCAATGAGGCGATAAACACAAACAAGAAACTAACCAAGCTCTGCTTCATAGACAGTGATATTGAGTTTGTGGACCAGATGTGGGCTGCTGAGGTTAGTGATAAATTAGACATATATGACGTGATGTCGCCACATTCACATTCTTATTACGAGGGAACAGAGGAAGTCAAAGACTATGGCTTGATGCCTTCAATTGGCTGGACGCTGTGTGTCGGCTATAAGGGAACTTCCTATCCGGGCATGGCGTTCGCGTGCACTGTGGATTTCTTTAAGGATAGGTTCAACTCCAAAATAAATCTAGTTGGTCGTGGCGGCGGCGATACATTTATGTGGTATGAGATAGCGGGATTAAAAGCTATAGATTTTGATCTTGATAGACTATCATATCATCACACATTCCCGCAGAACACAGGCCTTAAACCACCACCCAAGATAGGACATGCGTCGCAGATAGCCGTGCATAGATATCATGGAAACTTAAATGCTAGATTATACATTCAAAGGAAGATCTTATTTAAACGTGCAATAAGCATCCCATTTAGTGAGTATACATACACAGATGACGACATGGTAATTTGGTCAGATACCATTGGCGGAAGAATATTATCACGAGCTATGCCTGCTCTTTGGAATAATAAAATATTTCAAACATCCAAAGGTGTTAATACTTTATATGATACAGAAGCTATCTTGGAGTATGGTGCTATAAATGATGAATATCCATTAGTTGTAACTTGTGTTCTCCCGGATGATTCAAATGAGCCAATATCCAAGGTCCTTGCTTTGAAGGAGCAATTTGAAAAGATGTGCAAGGCGCCGCACACGTTTGTGTGTGTGACCAATAAAGCAATACCAGGCGTGGCAACTGTTCCATTATTTGACAATTCCATACCTGGTCACTATGCGTTGGGACATGTGTTTAAAGCCATCAATGCAAGTGAGAATACATCTGTGCTGTATTGTGATTTGAATGTTGTTTTGTATGGCGAGTTGAACCCGCACAGATGTCCATTGAATAATGTGTCCATGATGAGGGCTCGCGAGTCAACTACACCGATCGCCTGGGGCTCATGGTGCTCCCATGCTGTTTATTATCGTGGTGATTTAAGCAAGCTGACTGATGACTTTCTTGAGATGGAGGACCATGACTATCAATATGTTGATTCAGCCAACTTGCTGGTGGAGCTGTGTGTCAAGAACAACATATACCCAACCAGCATAGAGCAGCATTTCTGCACAAGGTTTTATAATGAGCCTATAAGAGGGGAGACCCAGTTGATACTGTTCTATGATAAAGATCCTGCCAGTGTTGATGCTGACTGGATACCAGACTACAGTAGCTATGAATAACGGTTTATATGGAGGGGGTGTGGGTCTTTTAAGACCCACACCCCCTCATCCATTTTATAAGTATTTTAGTTTAGAACGCTTATATATAAGGACAGCAGTATGACTACCTTTAACTTAGGATTATCAACCATTCCTTCCATTCAATCACCAACGAACTGGGCATACGAGTCGTTGTATGACATATCATCCAAGTTGCTAGACCATCTAACCACTATACATAACTTGTTAACTATCCAAAGATCCTTAAAGACATATGGCAAAACTCCACAGTTGAGGGAGTTGGTGGAGAAGTCATTTGAAGCCGCGGGAGTCACATTCTCCAATGAGGGCATTATAGAGACTGCCAGGAAGTTCTTCAACTGGGTCAAGGAGAAGTTAGTACAGCTCAAGGACTGGTTCGTTGGGTTGTTCACTTCATCCAAGAAGAAATCCGAGAAGATAGATGAGATGAGCAAGGCGACAGCGGAGATAGATGCAGCAATAAACTCCAACGACAAAGGCAGGCTGAGAGCCGCTTATGACAGGTTCAAAGGTTGGTTCAAGCGCAAGGGAACTCCAAGTGAGGAATCCTTGGCTCTGTCTATGGATCCATCTACGGAAGGCCTCACTGAGTTCTTCCGAATATTTAGGATGACGATATACGATCCCGTTGAGTTGAGGAAGAGCATAGATATAGTCATGCCATTGTTTGATGTGAGTCTTCCTGGGGTGTGGGAGATGTTCAAGGCGTCGGGGCTTGAGCCTGAGCGGTTTGGAAGTGTCAATATGACATCCAGAGTAGGAGAGCTCACAAAGAGGGCTGAGTTTGACATACAGAACTTCAAACTTCCTCAAAAGGTGGATGTCACATATAGCGGGATAAGAGCTGTCTATGTTCGGGACGTGGGATTGCCTAATTTGGCTAAGAAGTTCATCAGCAAGCAGGAGGATGTGGCGAAGATGCTGGAGCTGGCGGAGATACAGATGCCCTGGGCCATAAAACAATTAGAGCATGCCACTGTCACCAACGATGACACTCTCATGAACACCATCAAGAACCTTAGGGCTATTATATCATTCTCAACCAAGATGATAAGCTTAAGCGACAAGATTGTGAATGTGATATATGAGATCCATACCAAGCTTATGAACGCCATGCTGAATGCTTGTGGCCGGGTGTTGGAGTCAGTACCGACACTTGGATGACATGGTATCAACATTCTATAGAATTTAGCATGCACAAATATAAGGAAGAAAACAATCATGGCTATAAATAAACGACCATTACATTTCTCCAATCCCCCGCAGATAAGAGTGAAATCATTCTCAACATACGCACAATTGCTGCTGGACAAGTATCCAGCCACATTCAGCATGGTGTTGAGGGATGGCAAGAGATCAGGGTTCTATGTCCGTACTGCCAACAACTTCTACAAGGTTGGCAGCCTTCAGCTTCAGACCAACGTCGTTCCATTGTCATCTGAGGGGTTAAGTCCTGAGGAGGCCGAGCAGATACTTGTCAGATGGGCCGACATCACCGACCGTCCAGTGTCCACACCCGCGCAGATAGATGAGGCCATCATGAACCCTCATATAGCCACTGGAAGTTTCATTAAGGTCATAGTGAACTCGACACCATCGGAGGGCACGGTTCTTCAAACCGATAGATGGTATATAGTTCCCGGCAACACGGCGGACGATTATAGCTACGCCCTGCCCAAGGGTCAGCAGCATTTGTCCTCCATCAAGATATCCTCATCGGGAGGCAACATCATCAACGTGTCCCCGCCATCAGGAGAGACAGTAAACGCAAGCACAAGGCCTGTGGCCCTCACAAAGGGAACTGTGGAGTTTGTATTTGATGCCAATACCAACAACTGGATCGTAGTAAGATAAAAGGAACAACAACATGACAACGTTCAACTTAGGGCTACCCACAAAACCAGCAACACAAGTTCCCATCAACTGGGCATTTGAGCAGGTGCATACTCTAACTAATGAGCTATGCTCTTATTTTGACACTATCAACAATTTGCTCACCATACGCAAGTCCCTTCGTAAATACGGCAAGACCCCACAATTAATTGATCTGGTGGGGGCCTCATTCGAGGACAACGGAATAACCTTCTCCAATGAGGGGATAATGGAGGCGATAGCCAAGGCCTTCAAATGGATAAAGGACAAACTGGCAGAGTTGTGGAAATGGTTTATCGGGTTGTTCTCCTCTACAAAAAAGATAAAAGAGAATGCCAACAAAGCTGATAAAAACATCAATGACAAAGTGGATAAAGCAATAGCAGAAGGCATTCCAAGCATTAGAGTTAGTATAGTTGACATGCCTAGGGTGACACAAGCGGTGGATGAGTTTGTTCAATTAGGCCAGAAGTTTGATCAAACCGAAACACAGCTTATAGCCGAGGGTAATCCAGTCTTAGAAGTTGATAAGCTTAGACAAGTGTCTGATAAGTATATACAGTTCATGATGGACAACACACAAGGCCCCAAGCTTTTGACAAGTTATTCCCTTAAGACTCTACCCATAGAAGATGCCAAGGACTTGTCCAAGATCTGCAAAGATCTTGTATTCCAATTATCAGATTCTATGGAAGTTCGTGAGAGCCGGTTAAAGATGGTTAAAGCAGGAATAGCAACCACTGAGACTAGACTGAAAAAAGATCAGGACCATGTGGGGTTGCAGAATACATTGGAGTTCTTTCAAATCACATTTAAAACTGTAGATATGGAATTGAAGTTTGTAAATACCATTATTGAAATGGCGACAAGAGTGCAAACCACCATAGATACTGAATTGTCAAAAGTCAAAGCCTGACAACAAAAAATAAGGAAGCTGACATGTGAGTGACTCTAAAAGTCACTCACATGTCAAGTATTTCTATCTTTTATGCATGACATCGCGCAAGTCAACATACCAGTATCCCTCTTTATAAGGGGTATTAGCAAACGCCACGTTGTAGTATGTGACCACTATATTGTCGGTCTCGTTGGTATGGTGCCTCACAGACACAACGTCGTCATTGTTCTCTTTCAGATAGTCCAGTGTCTTTTTAGGAAGATGGAGGTTCTCTTTGACAACCATTTTGTTGGGCATCTCAACCATCAAAAACCGACCATCCTCGACTATCTCACTGAACCCCTCAGATAGCAGTATTCCATGCTTCGAGTACAACCTACTTGAAGGGTCGAAATCTTCCGGTTTTGGATAAGGTTTTGGTCTGCCACCAGGGGGTTTTTTGGCATCAACATTTCCAAACTGGTTTTTCTTTGTTAAACGTGATAAGATGAGTTTCAAGTCATCACGTGCATTATCAAGGATCCACAATATCGCGTCACAATGACACAGCTTGGGTGAGCAATGGCATCCAAGCACAGCATCCTTTTTAAGGTCCAGCATGGCCTCCATGAGCCTGGCGTTCTTGATGAGATAGTCCATGTATTGCAAAACGACTACTTGTCTACCATAATCCTTGGACATTACAAACGGGTTGCCGAACACTGAGCCCCTGCCGCAGTACACGTCGGGCTTGCTGTCACGAACGTTGACGACCCTGCCTGGGTGTGGTCGGATGATGTCCTCATCCCCATACCTTATCACTGTTGGTTTTGAGAATTTCCTTTTGGCCATCTCTATGACGGACTCAGTGTCCTTGTTTCTGCCATCCCAGAAGATGATAGCGTAGTTGCACATCTTGACTACACCGCGGTTTCTGACAAGGACCGCGGACTTGCCGTAGTTGTCGAACTCAGGATGAAACACATCGCATATGTGCTGGTTGCTTCCAGCGTATATCTCCGCGATGGTGTCAGTGCCTGTATTGCCGCACGTCAGTATGACCGACCCGGGAGCTATCAGCTCCTTGAGATACGGGTGGGCCATGAAGTAGTTGTTGAAGTCCTTGTCACCTGTCACTAGAATTTTAAGGAGTCTTGCCATGGCGTTTTCCTTTTTGGTTTCATTGTTTAAGAAAGATGCACCTAAACCCTCAGAGCGATTGAAGCTGGTCCCCAAGGATGAGCAGAATGCCCTTTTGTTTCTGTTGTCCAGCATCATGCAGTATCCGTCCCCGGACCCATCCAGCACTATGGAGCAGAAGGCTATCAGTTATGTGTTCAAGAACATGTGCCTGGATGAGATGTCGCATTTCACCTTGTGCTATACCAGAGATATGACGCATAGTCCAGCGTATTTAAAAGTGATTAATGCCGATGATAGGCGGTTGTTTTTATTGGACTCATGGGCTGATGAGAACCCGTATGTTCAACTGCTTGAGTTGATGCCCTATATCATCTACATTGTGAAATACTTTTTATATGAGCGGGATCCGGGAGTATATCCGAATAACCCGATATCCCTGAACAGCGTCATGATGGTGACTCTTGCCAGATACTATGGGGCATGCATAGAGTATGTCCTGTCCAAGACCACCAATATTAAGATTCTGGATAAGGATCTTATGGGGATTTTAACGGAGTATGACAAATCATACATCGATGAGTATATCGTGCATATGACAAAAATGAGAGGATAAAAGAAGAATATCATCATGCGTAAGCCAGACCCAAGATTATGTAACAAATGTTTTATATTTCCATGTGTGTGCGGAAGCCAATACACCAATCTCTCAAAACAGCAACTGACGATACTTATGGGCAACCTGGCAAGCATCATGGAGTCTGGAAGTACATCTAGGACTTTAAAAGGTTGCTTATCTGATAAGGATATGGAGCAGTTGCCCAAGCGGTTTGTGAATTACTTGTTCAACTCATCCAAGCATAAGCAGGTAAAGGATGTCTGGGACAGCCTGATGGATTCCAGTTTTCTATGGAAATCTTGTTTACTCATGTTCCTCAGCAAGTTCTCATATATGAACAACACTCATAAATACTTTGAGCTGATGCGTGAGGTGCTGGTGGAGTTTGACATGTCACATAACAACATCATTTCACAGGTGCTTATAGCGGGCGATGCTATGGGCAACGTCAACAAGCCTCTGATATATTCAGCCATGGGTAATTTCATAGAAACTCTCAAAGATGAGGACAACTATGTCAAGTCCTATATCATTCCCTGTGTCAAGATAGCGACATTTGACATCAAGGACTCAAGCATGAACCTTCTCAGGAACATGGGGCTGATAATAGCTTCTATAAGCGGGTTGAAGGTGGATGACATCCTTGAGACCATGGACATCAACTCCATGGACATCGAGGACCAGATGGTGTTTGTGGATGAGAGGATGTGCCAAATCATTCAAAGATGTCTGCATGGGGAGTTTGACGGGCTACTTCTATCATAAAAAATATTATAGGACTGAGGATAGGGATGGGTATGACAACCCATCCCTATCCCTATTGTCCTTTGTGTTATTTTAGTTTAAGCTTGTTGAGTTCGCTGGCTCCTGGAAGATCTCCTATTTGTCCCAGGCGATGCCCATCTGTGGCCAGGGAGATATTGCGGCGCTTGCGGGCACGTATGTTCTGCTCCCTTAGTTGGATCTCCGCCAGTTTGACATTATACGGCATGCAGGTTGTGACCGCGTAGAACGCGCACATGGCGTCAGCGAAGTATATGAAATACGAGTTATTGTCACACATCTCGTATATGCTTGTGGTGAGCTCCCTGATGTATGTGAAGATGGGGGGTATTCTGCGGGATAGGATCTTTCTGCGGAATAGGTATTCCACATCCTTAGGCCCGATGGTGAATATGTCATTTTGGATATACCGCCGATTAACAATACTGACAAACATCCCATATAGCTTGTCGATGTATGAGTCATGGGTCTCATTAAAGGTTGTGTTATTGGTTCTTAGCTCCTTGGAGAATGCGACCAAGACTTGTGTGATCACACTGGCCCGTTCAATGTTGTCGGTCTTGATATGCGCCTTGATGATATCCAGCAGGATGCTGGTCTCATCCGCTGTGTAGCATTTGGACAAGTCGTCCTTGGCTGTCTCCAGGATGTTGTCGACATGCTTCTCAAGCCACAGCTTGCGGCGCTCACGCTGCTTCTGGTCATAATCCTTGCCTATGGTCAAACCTTTCATGATCTGCTCAACAGTGTACCAGTTCTCATTGTCCTCAGCCACGATGCATTCAGGATCGATGAACTTGCTGGTGTTGGGCACAAACACGGTTATGCTTTTCAAAACACCTTCTTTGGTCCACACTTCACTTGTGGTGATGTCAGTCTCCTTGAACGTAAACACACATTGTTGGCGTATCTCCTGGTCTGTTTCAAACCTGTTGGTGATGATTCTCTCGTTGAGCGAGTTGTTCCACTCCGACATAAAACTCTTCAGCATAGCTTTCTCCCTTCTCGACTTTATATTGGTCGATGATCACACTAAGGATGCCCCAAGAGCATCCAGTTCCTGGAAAACCCCAGGTGGTATTAGGCCATGATCAAATCATAAACATCTATGACCACGGCAAAAGCGGACATAGTGTGTATCATTAAGGATTTAATTTAACACACTTTATTTATCTTGTAATATATAGCTAAAACCTATCCGAATCATTTTATACACATTCATTTAACACAGGAGCTGCATAATGGCATCACCATTGAACCTGGGAATACTGGACATCAACAGATACATAGAGGACAACCATGTAAAGCCCGTCACATCCGTCTTCATACGGGAGTCCTCATCATCCGAGTTCGACAACCATGGGTTGTTCTCCGAGGACATATTCGGACAAGTGGGGACACCTGAGAGGCTGTCCAAGTTCGGATACATAGACTTGAAATGCAAGATCATACACCCCATCATCTACAACAACATACTCAAGCTTGCAAGGTGGTACGGGGAGATCATGAACGGCAAGACGCACGCCGTCTTCAATGAAAAGGCAAGGACGTTTGAAAAGGCAACGCCTGAAGCGGGAAAGACCGGGTTCATGTTCTTTATGGACAATGTTAAGAAATTGGACTTCGGATCATCCAAGTCGCTTACCCAGCAGGACAAGATAGACGTCATCAAGAAGAGCCAGCACAAGATGACACTGGACAAGATGCTTGTCATGCCAGCAGGGTGGAGAGACGTCAACGTTGAGGACACCCGCGTGGACAAGGATTCAGTGAACAAGCTCTATGTCTCCCTCATCAACTACGCCAAGGCGTTGGAAGGCATCAAGCCGGATCCCATATACAACAACATCATGTTCGCCATACAGAAGAAGGTGCTTGAGATCTTCCAGTACTGGTTCAACGTGGCGGAGGGCAAGAAGGGGTTCTTCCAAAGCAAGTACGGGTCACGCAACCTTGCCCTTGGGACACGCAACGTGATATCGTTAGGAAGCATGGCAGCCGCATCCCCTGACAGCGCCGACTACCTCAAGGTTGACGAGATAGGGGTTCCTGTGTTCCAGGCCGCCAAAATGTACATGCCGCTTATAGTCTACTCCATGAAGACGTATTTCTTCAATGAGATATTCTCCATGACCGCTGACAACATAGTGCTCATAGACAAGAAGACCAAGAAGCTAGAATACGTGCCTGTGT
>Ga0172377_10004815_pt1 | contig 13846 bp, 14 predicted proteins | sample Pumphouse3metaG_FD_119749 | JGI IMG/M metagenome (GOLD analysis project Ga0172377, IMG submission 119749) | Leachate microbial communities from a municipal landfill in Southern Ontario, Canada - Pumphouse #3 metaG | ecosystem: Engineered > Solid waste > Landfill > Unclassified | place: Canada... | reverse complement strand
TGATGTTACGGAAGATTCAAAATGCTTGTTTGTTGAGTCGTCTAAGGCTCCGACGATAGCAATCATATCTGGTAGCCATTATCTGGATGTCAGCCGGGAACCGAAATTGAGGGAGTCTACTCCTTTGGCTTTGATGGCGTTGGGGACGGGTTCCGTCGACTTGGAGGTGCGTGGTGCGATGTCTCTGTTGGAGAATGGAGATAAGCTCTATTTCATAGACAAGAAGAATGCAGTGATGGACGAAATCGATTCCGATGATTATTCGTACACCGTTACTTCGGATGGTACAACCATACTGAACCGATTCTTTTTGATGTTTAAGAGTGCCTTCTCTTCTTCGGAAGATCTGGTTCAAGATGAAACTTGCTCTATCCAACTCTATCGGGATGGGGATGGTGCGTCTATTGTTTCGCAAAATGCGCCGATAAGGAAGGTAATTGTCTATTTGCCTAATGGCGCAGTGTATTCGGTGGTGAAGGATTTGAACTGTGATTTTATTACAGTTCCGTTGCCTAGTGAATCTAAAATCGTATTGGTGAAGGTTGTTACGGATGAGGAGACGAAGACATTCAAGGTCTTCCGGTAGCCTTTTTGGGTTGAAAGAAGAAAGCCACGGGTTACGTATCTGATTGTGCGCAACCCGTGGCTTTTTTCTTTCCTTGCGAGAGTCGTGATTATATGCTTCGGCGGACGGCTATGCCTTCTCCTGCTAAGTAGTCTTTCAGGTCATGAATCGCTATCTCATGAAAGTGGAATATACTGGCGGCTAGGGCTGCGTCTGCTTTCCCTTCTGTAAACACATCTTTGAAGTGTTCCATCGTTCCTGCTCCTCCTGATGCGATGACCGGAATGGATAGGGAGGAGGAGAGCTCTGCCAGTGCTTCGTTTGCGAACCCTTGTTTTACTCCGTCGTGGTTCATGCTGGTGAAGAGAATCTCTCCGGCACCACGCTCTTGTGCCTCTTTTGCCCAGGAGAACAGCTTCTTGCCTGTGGAAACTCTTCCTCCGTTGAGGAAACAGGTCCATTCTCCGTTCTCCAATTTCGCGTCGATGGCTACGGTCGCTACCTGGCTGCCGAAGTTCTTTGCTACCTCTGTAATGAGGTCTGGATTCTTTATCGCTGCTGAGTTGATGGACACTTTGTCTGCTCCTGCGCAAAGTAACGTGTCTACGTCTCTCAATTCGTGGATTCCGCCTCCTACGGTGAATGGAATGCTGATGTTTCTTGCAATTCTTTTTACTAGGTCGACGAATGTTTTTCTGCCCTCGTGAGATGCGGTGATGTCCAAAAATACCAGCTCGTCGGCTCCTTGCCGGCTATATTCAGCACCTAATTCTACTGGGTCGCCTACGTTACGTATGTTTACGAAGTTTATGCCCTTTACCGTCTGTCCGTCTTTTATGTCCAAGCACGGAATGATTCTTTTTGCTAACACGTGTCTGTATGATTAAAATGTGATGCAATCTGTTTTTTCTTATAAAGAGAGGAAGTTGTTTAGTACAAATTCTCCCATTTTCCCGCTTTTCTCGGGGTGAAACTGAACCGCGTAGAAGTTATCCTTGTGCAGCGCTGCACTATAAGGATGGATGTATTCCGTTGTGGCGATGGTGTCTCTTCCCATTGTGGCGTAGTAGCTGTGTACGTAATAGAAATAGGGGTCTTGAGGCAATCCTTTGAACAGCGGTGAGTCTGATGCCTGTATGGTGTTCCATCCCATGTGTGGCACTTTGCGTGTCTGTGCGTCCGGGATGAATAGTTTGACCTCTTCGTCAAATATGCCCAGACAGTCTACCTTCTTGGATGTGGCTTCCTCTGATGATTTGCAGAGAAGCTGCATCCCGATGCAGATGCCCAAGACGGGTTGCTGAAGGCTCTTTATCAGAACGTCCAGATTCTGTTCCTTGAGATAGTTCATGGTTGTCTCGGCCTCTCCGACACCGGGGAAGATGACTTTGTCTGCCGCTTTTATCCTGTCTGGATCTCCGGTTATCTCGGCTTCGACGCCGAGGCGTTTCATTGCGTAATCTACGGAAAAGATGTTTCCTGCATTGTATTTGATGATGACGACGCTCATATTATTCTGATTACAGTTTGTTTTTTGAAGAGTTTGCATCCTCTTCCTTTGCAAAGGTAGTGTTTTTTTTGAATATGAGAGAAATATGCATTATGGATAACCTGTTTGTGAAAATATGGCTAGATGAGCGTTTGTATGTCTGAACTTTGTATTCTTTCTTCTGTAAAAGTCGGAAAATGAAAAGCGCAAGATTCTGATATTGGAACCTTGCGCTATGATTAGGAGGTGAAATGTTTTTATAAAACTTTTTCGTTTGTCAATTTGGCTTGTTTGCCACCCTGAATTTTTGCGATTTCGAACGCGTTCTGAATGTTGGACGAGTTGATGATGCTGTCGGTGTCCATCAGAGAATAGAATTCGATGATTTTCTCCATCTTGGAAGAGTCGGATATTCCGATTTTTTCCATTCCGGCTTTAAAAAATCCTCTTTTCCATTCGCCGAAGTTGACGGAGTCTGCCTTCTTGCTCGTGTACATCTCGAATGCTCTTTGGCCTACGGAGATGGGAGGTGAAATCATTCCTTTGAATGTCAGTGTGTCGAACGGAAATCCTTTTGCCGCCGATTGGCAGGCAACATTGACCGTGTCTTTTATCGCCAACAGACCGTTGCCGAAGACTTCTCCTTGGACGAATCCCAATTGTTGTTGGTCTGACGTTGGCATGGGGTGTTCCATGCTCATCTCATTTTCCACCTCTTTCCCGTCGTCGCAGGAAGAAAGAAGTGAGCTCCCCGCAAGCAGGAGTGCTGTAAAAAAAATCAGGTTTTTCATAATATGACAGATTGAGTGTTATTTTCCTAATATTTTTTGGAGTTCAGTAATGGCATTCGCAATGCCAGTTACAGATGAGAAGTCTAAATTTGAGTCTAATAGTGCTGATAAAGTCTCGTATTTGTTGGCATCCTCTTTTGCGGCTCCGACAAGAAATCCTTTTTTCCATTCTGAGTCTTCTTTGTGGCTTTTATATTCTGAATAACAGGAAAGAAGTTTTGCCCCTGATGTTGCTTTGTCAACAGTGTTTTCGGCTGCATTATAAGCGTCATAGGCTTGTATGAATTCTTTGCCTGCGGTCTCTCCGCTCTCGTAAGATGAAGAGTTGTTGTCATCAGAAGAAGAGTTGTCGTCGTCGTCGGAGCAAGAGGTGAATCCCATGCTTAAACCCAAGAAAAGCATTAGTAATAAAGAATAAATTTTAGCGTTCATAATTCTATGTATTAAAAGTTTGTAATCATTTTTTACTCTGCTACGGCTAACGTTGCGACGCTGACGGAGACTCCCGTTATGGACAGAAGCGCGGCGGCGCAAGCCTCTATGGTCGAACCGGTGGTGATAACATCGTCAATGACGAGGATGTGTTTGCCCTCTATTTTCTGTGAGTCCGTGACCCTGAAAATTCCATTCACATTTTGCCACCGTTCATATACGCCTTTCTTTGTCTGTGTCTGCGTGGCCACCTCTCGAACTACGGCATCTGTGATGATGGGTTTGCCCATCGATTCGGCAATGCCCATGGCAATCCATTCACTTTGGTTATACCCTCTGTCTTTTAACCTTTTGCTGTGTAGTGGTACGGGAAGAATGGCATCCACTTCATTCATTTCGCTATTCCTTAGGTCAGCTCCGAACAGCCTTCCCAAATGTCTGCCAAACTCTTTCCCTCCTTTGTATTTAATCTCATGCATCATTTTCTGAGTCATAGACTTCTTTTCGAAATAGAGGAAGGAGGTGGCATGTTCCACTTTTATCTTGCCGTAAAACCTTTGTTCTACGCTGTTGCCTTCTATCTTGTGAAAGTTTGTTCTTGGCAGGTCGCTCATGCAGTTCAGACAGATGAACCTTTCGCCTTTGAACAATGCGTTGTCGCATCCGATGCAGAGAGTAGGGTATAGAAGATTGATGAAATCTTTGAACCAATTGATGGGTCTATACTTCGTTACCACTATTTCCTCGTTTTATTTGTCCAATCTTCCAAATACGTTCTGAAGTAGGTCTGTCGTTCTTGCCGCCACGTTTGTTCTGATGTCAAGTTCCTTGACTGCCACCTTGGCAAAAAGCCCGTCCAAAGCTTTTCCTGTCACATAGTTGGCAAGATTGGTCTCTATGCTGTTCATGTTTGAAATCTGGGTGTGAGTTTCTTTGTCTGCTATTTTCAGAGCTGTCATGGCCACGCTTCCGGCTGTTGAAGATTTTAAATCCATCAGCTTGTTGTATTGGCTGGTGACGGCATCCCATGCTTCGTTCGCATTGTATCCCGCGAAGCTTACCGTTGCAAGCGATTCGGTGATGGAAGGGTTGAATGCGGCCTGCAATCCGGAGTAAGTGCTGTTGTGCAAATACGTGGTGGCTGCATTGTCTGCGCCGAAGAGTATGCCCTCTCCGTCGGAGATGGTGATGTTGGTAATTGCGTTCTTGAATACGTTGACAGCCTTCGGCGCTGCATCTTCTGCGGCTCTGTTGATTAGAGTTGTCATCGTGTTTTCCAAGTTGGCAGATATCCCTGCCGCACTCAAGACGGCCTTGCCTGCTGATGAACTCTGAAGCTTGTTGATTATCACGAACATGGTGTTTGCCTCTGCAGGAAGAGCTATCTTCACCAAAGAGTCTTTTAAATAACCGTCTTCTTTCCCTAATTCATTCGATGCGGTGGCCGCGCCGATAGATAGAGCTTCTTTAAGAGCACTGACAGTGTCTCCGTTCCCTAATATCTTATTGATGGAATCCTCGTCGCAACTGGAGCTGAACGTAAGTAAAAGAAGCGTTGCGAGTAAAGTTTTGAATGTTCTCATGGTCATAATTTGTATATTCTATCGTTTTTAGTTTTTTATTGTTGCTCCTATTTGGGAAGAGCTTTTTTTAATCTGCAAAAATAATTTTTTTTGTGGATAGGAAATCATTTGTTGTCTCTTTTTCAATAAAATGAACATGTGTGAGGCATAAAGATTCACTCAATAACCATGCCGTCCTGCATGTGTATGATACGGTCGGAGATGGATGCAAGTTCGGGATCGTGGGTGACAATGACCAATGTTTGCCCGAACTTTTCCTTGAGGTCCATGAATAACTTGTGTAGTTCCTCCTTGTTCTTGGAGTCCAGACTGCCCGAAGGCTCGTCGGCCAAGATGACGTCTGGCTTGTTCATCAGAGCACGAGCCACGGCCACCCTCTGCTTCTCTCCTCCTGACAACTCGTTTGGCTTATGTTGGGCCCTTTCCGCAATGTTTAGGAACTCCAATAGTTCGAGGGCTCTTTCTTTCGCCTCTGCTTTTGTTTTGTTGCCTATCATGGCCGGAATCATGATATTCTCCAATGCCGTAAATTCAGGAAGGAGTTGGTGAAACTGAAACACGAATCCTATGTGGGTGTTTCTGAATACGGACAGCTCTTTCTCCGATAGGCTGAATGTGGAGATGCCGTTGATTTTGATAGATCCGGAATCGGGGCGGTCTAGCGTCCCTAATATCTGTAGTAGGGTCGTTTTTCCTGCTCCGCTTGGCCCCATGATGGTAACGAATTCTCCTTTTTCTACTTCGATGTTGACGTTTTTTAGAACGTTCAGTTGCCCGAAGCTCTTATTTATGTTGTCTGCTTTTATCATTTTTATTTATTTTATTGGATAGGATGGTCTCCAAGTCTTCAGGAGTAAGGTCGAGCTTGAAATGTCCGCCCTCGGCCAGTGAAATTTTGCCGGTCTCTTCCGAAACAATGATGGACAATGCGTCTGTTTTTTCGGAGATTCCTAATGCTGCTCTATGTCTTAATCCCAATTCTTTTGGTACCTTCATGCTGTGGGTCACGGGTAGTATACATCCGGCTGCCTCTATCTTGTTGTTTGCTATGATCATGGCTCCGTCATGAAGAGGAGAGTTCTTGAAAAAGATGTTTTCTATGAGTCTTGAGTTGATGTCGGCATTGATGACATCTCCAGTCGCAACGATGAAATCTAGGTTCATCTCTTTCTGAATGATGATGAGTGCACCTACCTTTCCTCTCGACATACTTTTGCAGGCGAGCACAACCTGCATGATTTCTTCGTTTACCATGCTGTTTTTGTTGGTGGGAAAGAATTTACTTATCAATCTCATCATGAAGTTGTGACGGGACCCGAGAATGGAGAGCGACCTTCTTATCTCGTCCTGGAAAAGAACGATGATGGCGATGACGCCCACGTTCATGATTTGGTTCATGATGGCGCCCAGAAGTTGCATCTGAAATACGAAGGTCACGACAAGCCATACGACAACAAAAGTTAAGATGCCCATGAACACCCTTATTACGGCTGTCCCGTTTAGCATTTTATAAGTTTTGTATAATAAGAATGCGACAATGATGATGTCGATGATGTCTATGGGTCGTATCTCAAATCTCATAATGAATGATGTTTAAAGCCTTTTCGTGTTATATTAAGCTTTGACTGCTGGAATATTTCTTTAGTTCCTTGTGGATTCTTACTGTTTCGACAGCCTCTTTTACGTCATGTACCCTAAGGATGTTAGCACCCTTGGAGAGTGAGATGGAATTGAGAATCGTGGTTCCGTTAAGACTTTCGTCTGGAGTGGAATCGAGAAGTTGCCATATCATTCTCTTTCTGGAAAAACCCACAAGTAAAGGCATCTTGAATGTAGAGAGAGCCTCTAGATTGGATAAAAGCTCATAGTTTTGATCCATCGTTTTGGAAAAGCCGAAACCTGGGTCTAAAATGATGTCTTTCACTCCGAGAATTCTAAGCCTATTTATTCTCTCTGCAAAATAAGAAAAAATTTCTTTAGTGAAGTTCGAATAATCGGTATTGTCGCACATATTTTGAGGTTTCCCTTTCATGTGCATCAGTATATAGGGAACGCCGAGCTCTGCTACCGTTTCAAACATGAGCGGGTCCAGCTCTCCTCCGGAGATGTCGTTGATGATGGAGGCTCCGTGGTTAATCACAGACTCTTTTGCCACCCTGGATCGGAACGTGTCTACGGAGATCGGAACCTCAGGGAATGCGGTCCTTACTATGCTGACGGCGTTAGTTACCCGTCGAAGTTCTTCCTGTTCCGTCACCTCGTTGCATCCGGGTCTGGAAGAATAACCTCCAATGTCAATTATCTTTCCGCCTTGCATTACTATCTCTTCCGCACGCCTTAATATGCGAGTGTCGTCCTGGCATCGGCTGTCGGCGAAGAAAGAGTCTGGAGTCACATTGAGAATGCCCATGACCAGAGGCTCTTCCAACCCCCAAATGAATCCATTTATGTTAATTTTCATCTTGAAAAATCGTTTATTAAAAAAAACTAAAAAAATATTCGTGAAAATCTTTTTTGCAAAGATAGAAAATATATATCTTTGTCCACTGTCTCAGTAAAATTTAAAAACAATAAGTTTTGCGGGAATACGCAATAAAATGCGCAAATGAGAGTTAATACAATAAAATTAAGTAAAATAATTCATATTAGTACTATGAAACACTTAAGGCTTTTTAGAACTGTAATATTCTTAATGATTCTAGGAGCGTCGTTGACGTCTTGTGGCGGAAAGAAGAAGCTAAAAGACTCCAAAGAGTCAAATGTTACGGGTTGGAAGTACAACGACAAAAAAAATGGAGGATTCCAAGTCGTGTCGGGTTATGAGCAAGATACTCCGAACGGAATGGTATTCATCCAAGGTGGTACATTTACAATGGGTCGTGTAATAGAAGATATTATCGGCGATTGGAATAACATACCAAGACGTGTTACCGTAAGTTCATTCTATATGGACCAATACGAAATTAGTAATGTGAACTGGAGAGAATATCTGTATTGGATGGGTAATGTGTTTCATAACGATTATAAGATAGTTGAATCTGCTTATCCTGACACAACAGTATGGCGTGAGGAGTTGGCGTATAATGAACCATATTTGGACTTCTATTTCTCTCACGTGGCATACAATTACTATCCGGTAGTTGGAATTAACTGGGAACAGGCATTCAACTATTGTATTTGGCGTACCGACCGTGTGAACGAGAAGAGAATGGTAGAATCCGGATCTATACAATATCCTGACTTCCAGGCTTTGAAGGGAAATACAGATGCTAATGACATTACTCAAAATCAAGTGTTCAATACTCAGAAATATTTGATGAAGAGCGATTATAAGCCAACTGAAGGAAAGAAACCGTTGAAGGATGTTTACGGAAATGCAAGAAGAACAAATATGTCAGATGGTATCCTTCTTCCTAAGTTCCGTCTCCCAACTGAAGCCGAATGGGAATATGCAGCTTATGGAACAAAAACAATCGAAGGTGAAGAAAATTACAAGGAGAAGAAGATTTATCCTTGGTATGGTCACCAGATGAGAAATCCAGAGAAGAAAGAGAGAGGTGAAATGCAAGCTAACTTTGTCCGTGGTCGAGGTGATATGATGGGTATGGGTGGTAAGTTGAATGACCACGCTACTATCACAGCTCCAGTCGATGCTTATTATCCTAACGAATTCGGTTTGTATAATATGGCAGGAAACGTAAATGAGTGGGTGTTGGATGTTTATCGTACATTGTCTAGCGATGATGTTCAAGAGTACAATCCATTCCGTGGTAACGAGTACACATCTCCAATCTTTACAGAAAGCACAGTTGATGGTCAGAATGTAAAGGTTCCTCAGATTGATAGTTTAGGTCGTGTCGTATTCGCAATTCCTGCAGACAAACAGACAGAAATGGACAAATATGTTAGATTGGATGTCCGTAACTATAAAGATGGTGATGCAGCTAGTAGCTTGAACAGAAACTCATGGAAAGAGGTTGCTGATCCTGATGTACAGACAATGAAGTTGTATAACCCAGATACCGACGCTGAAGGTTTGTTGACTTCTAAGATTTCTAATGAAACTAGAGTTTACAAAGGTGGAGGTTGGAAAGACCGTGCATATTGGTTGAATCCTGGACAAAGACGTTATTTGAACCAAAAGCAATCTCGTAGCGACTTAGGTTTCCGTTGTGCAATGAGCAAGGTTGGTCCTGAAGATGATGATAGATAGTATTTTATAAATCTAAATATAAAAAGCCCCTTTTTGGGGCTTTTTTGGTATATAGTCAATTATGAAAATTAATGAAATTTATGAGTTATACAAGGCTAACCCTTGTGTTACGACAGATAGCAGGAATTGCCCTAAGAGCTCACTGTTTTTCGCAATGAAGGGCGCATCCTTTAATGGCAACGAATTTGCTAAAAGTGCCATAGACAGCGGATGTTCGTATGCATTTGTGGATGAGGAGAAGTATGCGGATGGGAAGAGTGTTTTTTATGTGGAGAGTTGTTTGTCCTCATTGCAGCAGTTGGCTAAACTTCATAGAGAGACATTGGGTACAAAAATTATTGGCATAACGGGTACAAATGGCAAGACGACGACTAAGGAACTTGTGTCTGCCGTATTGCAGCAGAAGTACAATACTCTTTATACCCAAGGAAATTTCAACAATCATCTTGGAGTGCCACTTACATTGCTCCGATTGACAGACAAACATGAGGTGGCTGTGGTTGAGATGGGAGCCAACCATCCTGGCGAGATCCGTGAGTTGGTCGAGATTGTTAGACCAAATTATGGTATTATCACAAATATAGGGAAGGCACATCTGGAGGGATTCGGTTCGTTTGAAGGTGTGGTTCGGACAAAGGTGGCATTGTATGAGTTTATAAGGGAGACAAACGGAGAGATCCTGATAAACTACGACAATGAGGTGTTGCGTTCGATATCTGCTGATATAAAGAGTTTCAGATACGGAAAAGATTCCAAATATGATGTTTCTGCCGATGTCCGTAGCTCCGATCCTTTCTTGTCTTTGAACTGGAATGGTCGTGTGGTTAGTACGCATTTGATAGGCGACTATAATTTTGAGAATGTATTGGCCGCTATCGCCGTCGGCCGAAGAATGGATGTCGCAGATGACCTGATAACTGCTGCAATTGAAAAGTATGAACCTCAGAATAACCGTTCGCAGTTTAAAGATACGGGACGGAATAGACTGATCATAGATGCTTATAATGCCAATCCGACGAGTATGAAGGCTTCTCTTCTCAATTTCTTGCAGATGGACAGACCAAATAAAATTGTCGTGTTGGGTGACATGAAAGAGTTGGGTGCGGATAGCGATCAGGAACATGCTGCGATTGCAAATTTATTGGTTGGCGAGGCGTTGAAGGATGTATTCCTGATAGGCTCATGCTTTATGGAGTCGACCAATCTGTTTCATCGGTTTGAGACGACGGAGTCGTTTTTGGATTGGTTGAAGTTAAATCCAATAACAGACTGCAATGTGCTGATAAAAGGGTCTAATAGCATGCATCTGACCAAAGTGGTGGATCTTTTATAACCTATAAATTAGAATTGTATGTCAGAAATATCTTTGTTTCTCATTTTTCTTCTAGTGTGTGTGGCTTATTATTTTCTGGATAGAAGACGGAAACAGAAAGAGTCTGAATCTTCGCATGAAAATGAAAAGAAACAAATGCGGAATTCCTCCTCCAGAAAAAATGTGGACGGTTGTTGTGGCGCACATGAGGTGTGTGAGAAGGAGAGCCTGCTTAACACAAAGCTCGAACCGGAATATTATGATGATGAGGAGCTGGATGTTTTCGTAGGTAGGTTGTCTGACTCGTACGAGGAAGAGGAGATAGCCGTGTTCGCCAACGTCTTTTATTCCTTGAAGGAGTATGATGTGGCGGGCTGGCTTAAAAGTCTACAACTCCGTAATGTGGAGTTGCCGGACTCTCTGCGCGACGAGGCTTTGCTTGTGATTCAAGAACGTAGATATAAGAATAAATGAAATCAAGAATTCTTTATATATCATTCTATTATCTGTTCTGGCTTCTGTTTTGTGTATTGATGAAGCCATTGTTCCTTTGTTTCCATTATCAGGAATCTTTGGGATATTCTTTGTCGGAGTGTATATCTGTTGCCTATCATGGGTTCTCGATGGACTTGTCTACTGCGGGATACCTGTCAGTCTTGGTGGCATTGCTTGTCCTTATGTCCTCCTTTTTTAAGTCGAATGGATGGCTCTCAAAATCCATACAGATATATACTTATACAATCCTTGCTTTGTCTTTGGTGTTGTGTGTGGCCGATCTGTTCCTTTATAAATATTGGGGATTTAGAATAGATGCGACGCCGTTGTTTTATCTCAAGACGCCAAAAGACGCTATGGCAAGTGGAACAATGGCCGAATATGTTTTCGCTTTTGTCCTTTTCTTTGTGTTGTATTTCATGTTTTCCTTCTCGTTCAAGAAGCTACATGCTTCCTTTTTCAAAATAAATAAGGTCTCAAAATGGACGGTTTTGCCAATGCTCCTAGTCATCGCATTGTTGGTGATCCTTATTCGGGGTGGATTGAGTGTGGCGACAATGAACGTGGGACGGGTTTATTTTAGCCATTCCATTTTTCTGAACCATTCGGCAATCAATCCGATTTGGAATTTCATATATTCTTTGTCGAAAAGTGATTCGTTTGATACGCAATACAGATACATGGAAGAAAAGGAAGCGAATTCCCGCTTCTTGCGTATGACGGAATCGGAACGTGACACAACAAGTCTCCGCGTGCTTAAAACGGACAGGCCGAATGTCATCGTGGTTATATTGGAAAGTTGTGGGTCTGGTATCTGCGAAGCTTTTGGAGGAGAAAAGAATGTGTCTCCCAATTTGACCAAGATGGCGGAAGAGGGGATAGCGTTCACTCACTTTTATGCGAATAGTTTCCGTACAGACCGTGGTCTGGTTTCCATCTTGAGCGGTTATCCGGCTCAACCTACAACCTCGTTGATGAAATATCCGAATAAGAGCCAGAATGTGCCCAAATTTCCGTTGTCGATGAAGAATGCAGGTTATGACATATCGTTCTATTATGGAGGGGATGAAAATTTCACGAATATGCGTTCGTATCTTATTACTTCCGGATTTGAGAAAATCATCTCGGATAAGGATTTCGAACAGAAGGACATGTCAGAGAAATGGGGGGCGTATGACCATGCTTTGTTTAGAAAAGTGACGGAGGAGTTGGATGCACAGACGGAGACTCCTTTCTTGAAGGTGTTGCTGACGCTGAGTAGCCATGAGCCATTTGATGTGCCGATGCGTCGCTTCGAGAATAGATACCTCAATTCTGTGGCATATACGGATAGCTGTTTGGGCGTGTTTGTCTCTGATCTGAAAAAAAGCAAATGGTGGGACAATACCTTGGTTGTGCTGCTTCCTGACCATGCTTACCGTTATCCGGATACGTTGAAAAACTCGGATGTGGAGAGACACCGGATTCCGATGGTATGGGTTGGCGGTGCCGTGAACAAGGGCATGAAGGTTGATAGGTTGGCATCCCAAATCGATTTGTCGAGAACTTTGTTGTCTCAGTTGAATATGGATGTTTCTGAGTATAAATTCAGTAAAAATATATTTGGAGAAAAATCTCCGGAATTTGCATATTATACCTTTAATGAGGGCTTCGGTTTGGTGACTCCTCGCGGAGTGTCGATATATGATTGTGGAGCCAATCTCCCGATACGGGAGGATGAGGTGGAGCTGACTCAAGACGGGAAGGCTTATCTACAGTCTCTGTTTGATGATTTGAATAAACGATAAAATAGAAGAAAACATATGGCAACATTTCTTTTTGATTCGATAGTATTTGGCCCTATAAAGAGCCGTAGGTTGGGTGTGTCGTTGGGTGTCAACCTATTGCCGCGCAATGTAAAGTTATGCTCCTTTGACTGCATCTATTGTGAATGTGGGTTGTCTAAAAAAGGAGAAACGGGGAGGCTGCCGACAAGAGAAGAGGTGAGGGCCTCTTTGATGCTTCAACTCTCTCAGATGAAGGCGGAGAACAAAAAATTGGATGTGATTACTTTTGCGGGAAATGGAGAGCCTACGTTGCACCATGACTTTGCTGGTATCATTGATGATACGATAGAACTGAGAAATGAGTATTATCCGAATGTGAAGATAAGCGTCCTGTCTAACTCGACGATGGTGCATAAGCAGAGTGTTTTTGATGCTCTGAAGAAAGTGGATAATAATATCTTAAAGTTGGATTCTGCGATAGATTCCACGGTGAGGCTGATTGATGATCCTCATCCGGCTGACTATTCTGTCGCTTCCATCATAGAACAGCTGAAACGGTTTCAAGGAGATTTCATCCTTCAGACAATCTTCTTGCGTGGTTATGTGAATGACCATGCTGTGGATAATACGACAGAAGAGGAGGTCTCTGCATGGATCGAGGCTGTGAAGGCGATGAACCCGAAGGAGGTGATGATTTATGCAATAGATAGGGAAACCCCAATCCGGACGTTGGAGAAAATCAGTCGGGAGGAACTGGAGAAAATAGCTGGCAGACTTCGGAATGAAGGATATAAGGTGGATGTCGCATAGCTCATGGCAAGAAAGGTTTTGGTCGCTGTCTTGAACTGGGGACTAGGTCATGCTGTCCGTTCCATATCGGTGGTCCATGCCTTTCTTGAGAATGGAGATGAGGTGATGTTGGGAGGAAATGGTATTTCTGGAGAATATCTTCGAACGGAATTTCCTCAACTTCCATATGTGGAGTTTCCTCCCTTTGAAATGTCATATTCAACAGGAGGGTCTCAATTGTGGGCGGTGTTTGTTTCTTTGCCTCGCATCTTGTATTCGTCATGGCAAGACCATCGGTTCGTGTGCCGTTTGGTGAGGGACGAAAAGATTGACGTCCTGTTTTCCGACAATAGGTTCGGCTTGTTCTGCAAATATTGCCACTCTATTTATATGACGCATCAACTCCGGATA
>Ga0172377_10004813_pt1 | contig 13847 bp, 12 predicted proteins | sample Pumphouse3metaG_FD_119749 | JGI IMG/M metagenome (GOLD analysis project Ga0172377, IMG submission 119749) | Leachate microbial communities from a municipal landfill in Southern Ontario, Canada - Pumphouse #3 metaG | ecosystem: Engineered > Solid waste > Landfill > Unclassified | place: Canada... | reverse complement strand
GGGTAATATTTATAGTATTTTCTAATTTGATTTAATAAGCTAAGATAAACAAAAAACTTTCTTTGTATGCTACTATCGGCTTTATAGATTAGTGGATTATAAACTTTTTTCTTTTTTATTAACTGTTTAACTCTCTTTTTTAGTTTTGAATCCAAGAGATATCTAAGCAATACAGCCTTAGGAACTATCAAGTTTAAATGGTCACCATTAACAATAGTTAGGGGTAGTTGCTTATTATATATATATTCATCCACGAGAAGTTTAACTGGATTACACCCCCCGGCAGTAATGTAGAAATGATTGCGGCCTAACCGAAGATTAATTTCAAAAAACTTGTATTTGCCATCCCGTGGGTCGTATTTTATATCAAAATGGGCAAAACCAACATATTTAATTGCCTCTAGTATTTTTCGGGCCTGTTCAAATAACTCCTCGTTGACGGTGTTAGTAATTGCCGCGTGGTTCCCAATTGAGCCTGGGGTGTGTTCTTCTAATAAAACGTGCCCCAACGCCAACATTTTAACTTTTGCTTGTTTATCACAATAACATGTTAGTACTCGCATATTGGCATCTTGTCCCGGAATATACTCTTGGATAATCAGTTTGCCATCATAAGTTGATTTGTTTATATTATTAATCATATCCATTAATGATTTTTCATCATCAAATTTATAACCTTTTTTCTTGCCTAAAAAAGAAGTGTGATGATAAGAAACAACATCGGCCGGTTTAACAAAAACGGGATAATTAAAGGGTAAATGGCATTCCTTTTTGGTTTGACAATCATATATATAGGTTTGCGGATAATCAACGTTTAGTTTGTAACACAGTTGATAAAATGTGTCTTTATTAATTAACTGATTCATAAGACTAACCGTTATATCATAAGGGATAATATAATACTGACTTAGTTTAGTTTTGTTTTCAATAATTTTTTTAACATACCAGTCCCCGCACCCAATTAAAATTAACTTTTTGTCTTGTATATTTTGAGCTACCGCAATTAGTGTTTTCATAAATTCAGCCTGGCTATTTAATTGTTCTTCAATTATGTTATCTATTATATTACTATTGCGAATAGGTATGATTAAGGCTTGGCTTATGACAATTGACTTTACTTGATATTCCATATGGAAATTTCTGGCTATGGTATAGGCGCTGATATCACCACCAACGATGATGGGGATAAACGGTACTTCTTTTTTTATCATTATTTATACTTCTCCTTACTACGATTGGGCTGTAATTATTTAATGATTCGTTTTAACTTCTTATTAAATTCAAGTCTCGACATCATTATTATACGGGCACAATTTAGACACTTTATTTTAATATCTAAACCGATTCTAACAACTTCCCATTCGTTAGTCCCGCAAGGGTGCCCCTTTTTCATCTCCACGATGGAACCTAATAAATAATCTTTACTCATAAATCGACGCCAGTTAAAGCCAGAAACGGGACCTTTCTCTTAGTTAGCGCAAGGCTTAATTGCCTCAATAATTCGCGTTGTACATTAGGCGTCTTAAGCGGTTTGGTTTCTACCATAATACGATAGGTAATCGCTTGTTTATCAACATGATTAACACCAAGCATGGTTATGGCTCCAACAGTATCCTTTATTTTATTACTTAATTCATTAATAATGGTGATTATCTCTTTTTCGGCGGGTAAGGAATCTTGGTGATTACTAATAGTAATATCAATCATTGCCCGAGTATTATTAATACTGTAATTAATTACTTCGGTAATATTACGATTTAAAATTATTTTAACTTCCCCATTAATATTTTTAATCCGGGTTGATTTTAGGCCCAAAAAGATTACCTCGCCTTGAAAGTTGTTGATAGAAACGACATCCCCAACATCATATTTATTATCAAAGATAATAAATAATCCGGATAAGAAGTCCCTGATAAGATCTTGTAAGGGCCAACCGATTACTAACCCAATAATTCCTAACCCCGCCAGAATCGCCCCCGTATCAACATTAAAAAGTCTTAAGATATTTAAAATAACAACAAGGGCAATAAGGTACTTTATAATGTTTTTAAAAACACTCCTTAAGGTATTTAGTCTTTTTTTTCTACCGGGAGCTAATTTTGACTCATTGTTAATAAGCTGATTAATAAGGTGGTTAATAATTATATAAGAAAAATAACCAATTAATATATAACTAATAAATAAATATATTTCTGTTTTTATATCTACCAGATACTTAACCATCTAGAATCACTCCTCCATTTTTATATTCATAATATCGAGAATGCGGTTTAAATCATGATATGAGTCAAAGATAATCTCTATTTTACTATTAGTTACTCTAATTTTAGAACCAAATTTATCGCGTAATAGTTTCTCAGCCACAAGAAAAGCAGGGTCTCTTTCTTCTTTTCTTCTTTGTAAGGGTTTTTTCCTTTTAAAGTTTTCAAATTTAACTAAACTTTCTAGCTGTCTAACGCTAAGCCCTTTATCAATTGTTTGTTGAGCCAGGGTAATAATTTGCTCCTCGTTTTCCAATTTACTTAATACCCGGGCATGTCCCATCGCAATCTTATTTTCTAACAATAGGTTTTGAACCACCGCCGGGAGGCTTAATAAACCTAATATATTTGTTATATGTGACCTACTCTTGCCTAGTTTCTGGCCTAATTCTTCTTGCGTTATATTAAGGCTATTAATCATCTTACGATAAGCCTCAGCTTCCTCAATCGGGGTTAAGTTTTCCCGTTGGAGATTTTCTAATAGGGCTATTTCCATCATTTCGTTATCGGAAAAAGAACGAACAATAGCCGGAATTTTTTCTAACCCCGCTTGTTGGCTGGCGCGGACACGACGTTCTCCAGCAATAATATCATAACCCTTAATACTTTTCTTTACTATAATCGGTTGAAAAACGCCATGTTCTTTAATTGATTGGGCTAATTCTTTTATGCCCTCTTCATCAATCCTCTTTCGCGGTTGATAGGGGTTTGCTCTTAGTTCATCTAATTTTATGTCAACAATTTCCTCTTTTGGGGTTGTTTCCACAATTCTTTTTTCCACGGCTTCAAAATTTAATGGCTCAGCATTAAATAATTCTTCAAGTCCCTTACCTAACGCTCTTCTTTTATTTTCCATTTCTTTGAATCACTTCCTTTGCTAAATTAATATAGGCTTCCGAACCCCTACTTCTCGGGTCATACAGGATGATTGGTTTCCCATGGGAAGGAGCCTCTGAGAGGCGAATCAGCCTTGGGATTATCGTATTATATACTCGCTCCTTAAAATACCGTCTAATATCTTCAACAACTTCTAGCCCTAAATTAGTTCTTGGGTCTAGCATAGTTAGAATAACACCCTCAATATCTAAGCGGGGATTAAGGTTCTGTTGGGCCAACATGATTGTATTTAACAACTGCATAATACCTTCAAGAGCAAAAAATTCACACTGAACCGGTATTATCACCGAATCAGACGCAGTAAGAGCGTTAGTGGTAATAACCCCCAAAGACGGTGGACAATCAATAATAATAAAATCATAACAATCTTTAATTGGATCAAGATGTTTTTTTAACTGCCCGGCTTTCGTAAACCCTGGTTCAATTTTACTTTTACCTAATAATTCAATATCTACGCCCGCCAGATTAATAGTAGCGGGTATGGCATCTAAATTCTTAGTTTTGGTGTGAACGATAACTTGATTAATATTAGCCTCGTCAATTAAAACATCATAGATGCTGCGATCAATATCACTTTTTCTAATACCAATCCCCGTTGTCGTATTACCTTGAGGATCCAAATCAATTAATAATACCTTTTTCCCTAGAAATCCTAAAGAGGCCGCCAGATTAATGCTGGTTGTTGTTTTACCAACGCCACCTTTTTGGTTCACTAACGAAATTATTTTACCCATTAAATCACCCTCTTTAGATTCCTGTGATACTATTATTCTAACAAAAAACAAGGGACAAAGAAATGGTTTTTAGAAAAAAAAGACACTTATTTATATAAGCATCTTATTATTTTAATTAATCTTTGTTAATTTTGATAATAACTTGGTACATTTTTTCAAAGTCAAATTCCTCTGAGTCGACCTTAAAACCTATTTGTTCAATTTGATTGGCGCAGTCCCTAACAATGTTAATTGCCCTTCGTAAATCCTGGAAGGTGCGTCCAGTTGCCGGTTCCCCACTTTCACTGATTTCAGGAGACTCTTCTACTTCCGTTGATAGGTGATGAGTAGGTTCCATAGGAATCTCTTCACTTGATGGTTCAATTTGGGTAATAGGCGCCATCTCTGGGGTTTCTATTAGAGTGGTTTCTGCTGGAGCGACATTTGTTCCCATATCCATATTTGCTTCTTCTTCAAAAGGCATAAAAAACCGGTTTTTTCTTTCCCCCGTTTCGGGAATAGATGACATATCAGATTGTACGACTACCCTTTCTGAGTCCTCACTTCTTGGAGTTTGTAATAGACTATTCATATCTGGTGTTGAATGGGGAGTATTAATATCTTGAGCCGCGGCTTTTATTTTTTCTATTTCTTCTTGCCCAGTTATCTGTGCCGCCATTCCCTCACTAGTATCATCTTCTTCGTCGTCCTCACCAATTATTTCTATTGCAGGTTCTTGTTGTTTGGGGTCAATGCCAAGGCGGTTTTTTATTTCTAAATCAGTATCCCTAACATTCATCCGGTTTGTAATGATTTTATCAAGTAATTCACGTTGTTCTTCTTTTGATGGTAGAGATAACAATGCTCGGGCATGGCGTTCTGAAATTTGATTGTTTAGTAACGCTTCCTGTACCTCTTCATCCAATCCTAACAAGCGTAATTTATTGGCGACAGTCGATTGCGTTTTGCCAACTTTAGTAGCTAATTGCTCTTGGGTCATATCCCCGAGTTCTAATATTTTTTGATAGGTTCTAGCTTCTTCAATTGGGGTTAAATCCTGCCTTTGAATATTTTCTATCAAAGCTATTTCGGCGCTTTCTGAGTCCCCTAATGTTGTTATAATAGCGGGAACAGTATTCAACCCGGCTAATGTCGCTGCCTTAAAGCGACGTTCTCCAGCTACTATCTCATACTTGTCACCTATTTTTCTTAATACTAATGGTTGGATTATGCCATATTCCCTTATTGAATGGGCTAATTCATTTAACCCTTTTTCATCAAATTTTTCCCGTGGTTGAAACCGATTAGGAATGATATCATCAATCCTAACTTCTAATATCTCCTTTTCCATAGATTTGTGGGCCCCTTTCTATTATCCTATAATCTTATAATACCACTAATACCGACCCTTTTACAATGGTTTTCGGTTAATTTCTCTACTTTCGCGGGGAAATTTAATGCTTGTTGGCGTGTTTTTTATTATTTTAACTAGATTCCGTTGGCTACTTTCTCGTGGTAATAAAAAACTCTTTATGGTATATTCCCCGCCCCCAAGCAATTTAATTTTTGGCTCTAAATTGTCTATTTCACCTTCTAATTTACCTTTCATTGCCACAAAGGATCCTGTGACCTTCACTAGCGGCAAACACCACTCGATTAATATATTTAGTGGGGCAACTGCCCGCGCGACAACGGCATCATATGTCTCACGGTTTTGGCGAGCCCAGATTTCGCCCCTTTCGTGTTGACTATCAATGTGGTCTAAATTTAACTCTTTAAGCACATGATTAAGGAAAAGAACTTTTTTACGCCGGGCTTCAACTAGTGTTATTTTAAGATGAGGGAAAAAGATTTTAAGAATAATCCCTGGGAACCCAGCCCCGCTACCAATATCACATAGTGAGTGAATCTTATTTAAATCTATTACATAATTTAGAGTTAAACTATCATAAACATGTTTTAAATAATAGTCTTCTTTTTGAGTGATTCTGGTTAAATTAACTCGCTTATTATAATTAATTAGTAATTCATAGAAGTGTTCTAATTGTTCTAATTGTAGTGGGGTTACTTCAATATTTAATTTTTTAAGTTCTATTAATAATTCATTTTGTGACAATATTATCATCCTTTTTTAAGGCAATGGTTAAAACCGCAATATCGGCGGGATTAACCCCGCTTATCCGGCTTGCTTGGCCAATAGTTCTTGGTTTTATAGCCTTTAATTTTTGTTTGGCTTCAGACGCTAGATTGTGTATTTTATCATAATTATAATCGCTCGGGATTATAATGGCTTCTAACTTTTTTAAATTAGCTACTTCTTTTTTCGCTTTAGTTATATAACCCTCGTATTTAACACTAATTTCTATCTGTTCTAAGATGTCTTTAGATAACTTTAAATTAAAGATGGAATCTAAATCTTTCATCTTTAATTCTGGCCGTTTTAATAAATTATAAACAGAAGTATTATCTTTAGTTTTATCAATGCCGATCTTGTTGAAAGCTGTTTTTATTGTAGAATTTAATTTTAGTTTTTGTTGTTTAAATTGTTGGATTGTTTGTTCAATAAGCTGTTTCTTACGAAGGAGGCACTTATATTTTTCGCTACTAATTAAACCAACTTGATAACCGTATTCACGCAAACGCAAATCAGCGTTGTCGTGCCGTAATAATAATCTAAATTCAGCCCTTGATGTTAGTAAGCGGTATGGTTCTTTTGTCCCCTTTGTTACTAAGTCGTCAATTAAAACACCTATATAGGCTTCATCACGGCCAAGAATTAACGGGGAGGTGTTTTCTAATTTTAGAGCCGCATTAATCCCCGCGATTAAACCTTGGGCGGCGGCTTCTTCATAACCACTGGTGCCATTAATTTGTCCGGCCGTAAATAAATTTTGTATTAATTTAGTTTCTAAACTAGGATAGAGTTGAGTAGGATCAATTGCATCATACTCAATCGCATAGCCATATTTATTAATAATCGCTTTCTCTAAGCCGGGTAAGCTTCTTATCATTTGTTCTTGCACGTCTGGGGGCATACTAGTTGAAAATCCTTGAATGTATATATCATCAGTATACTTACTCTCTGGTTCTAAGAATATTTGGTGGCGTTCTTTATCGGCAAAGCGGACTACTTTATCCTCAATTGAAGGACAGTAACGGGTGCCGGTCCCGGTTACATATCCACCATACATACTTGATTTAGTTAAGTTATCCCTAATTATTTGATGCGTTTTAGGGGTTGTATGGAGAAGATAGCATGGTTCTTGGTCCTTTATTTTATATATAGCTTTTTGGTCATGACTAAATGTATGTTTTTCTTTGTCGCCCTCTTCTTTTTGAGTTTGTGAAAAATCAATAGAATAACGATTAAGGCGGGCGGGGGTGCCTGTTTTTAAACGCATAATTTTAAACCCTAGTTTTTTTAAGTTATCACTTAAGTTTAAAGAAGCTTTCTGACCGCTTGGCCCCTCTCTTCTTCTTTGATCCCCAACCAAAATATCAGCCTTTAAATAAGTCCCCGTGGTAAGAATAACAAGCGGGCTATTTATCTTAGTTCCGTCCGCTAATTCAACCCCAAATATTTGGTGGTTGTTTATTATTAAGTTTTCAACCATTCCCTCACGCAAATAAAGGTTTTTTTGACTTTCTAATACCTTTTTCATTACCCACGGATACTTTTTTTTATCAATTTGGCTACGTAACGCTCGTACCGCTGGTCCTTTCCCTTTATTTAACATCCGCATCTGAATCGTTGTTTGATCAGTAATTTTTCCCATTATGCCGCCTAAAGCATCTATCTCACGGACAACTACCCCTTTGGCCGGACCGCCGATAGAAGGATTACATGGCGTATCAGCAATGTGATTAATATTGCTGGTTATCAACAAGGTTTTATGTCCTTTTTTGGCGGTAGCTAGGGCAGCTTCACAACCAGCATGCCCAGCTCCTACGACGATAACCTCATAACTCATTTATTTCACCTTCTTTTGCCATCTTTATTATACACTTAAAATAAAAAGATAATAAAAAAAGAGGCCTATTTTTGGTATTATCTAATTTAATGTTTAAAGCCTATTTCCCTAAGCAAAAATGACTAAAAAGTTGGTCGATTATGTCATCTTGATAGGTTGCCCCTATTATTTCTCCCAACAAATTCCAAGCCCGCTTAATATCAATTTGTATTAAATCGATTGGGATTCCCTTTTTTATTGATGTAAGGGCATCTTGAAGCGCTTCTTGGGCTTGGCTAATTAAGGTTTGCTGCCTTATGTTTGAAAGATAAGCAGGATTAGCCGTTTCGATAGTTTCTAATTCAAAAAGCGCTTTTATTTGATTTTTAAGGGGAATTAGACCGTCTTCTTCAATAGCATTACATCTGACAACATTATCTAAAACTATTCCTTCTAGTTTTATTTTAGTTGGTAAATCCGCTTTGTTAATTACTATAATACGTGGTTTTTTATTAGTCTTTTTTATAATAGTAATATCTTCCGTTTTTAATGCTTCGTTGTTATTTAAAACCAAAATAATTAAATCAGACTCTTCTATTAAGGACATTGTTTTCGCGACTCCTTTTTGTTCTATTATATTTTTGGTCCTTCTTATTCCAGCCGTATCAAAGATATTTAATAAGATCCCATCTATCATTACATCGCCTTCTACAATATCCCGGGTGGTTCCCGCAATATCAGTGACAATGGCCTTATCTTCGTCAATTAATTTATTTAAAATACTACTCTTACCAACATTTGGACGCCCAACAATAATCGTTTTAATACCTTCTTTTATTATTCGCCCTTTGTGAGCCTCTCTTTGTAGTTTCTCAAGAGGTTCAATTATTTCCTTAATTTTAGTAGTTAGTAGTTGGTATGTGACCTCTTCAACATCATCGTATTCCGGGTAATCAATATTTACTTCAATGTTCGCCATTACTTCCATTATTTTTGCGCGCAGGATTATAATTTGATTAGATATTTTACCAGTAACTTGATTCATTGCCAGTTTCCTAGCACTCTCACTTTTGGCGTTGATTAAATCCATGACCGCCTCGGCTTCTAATAAATCTATTCTCCCGTTGAGAAAGGCTCTTTTAGTAAATTCGCCCGGTTCTGCTAATCGGGCTCCTTCGCGAATTAGTAATTCTAATATTTTGTTAGTAACGATAAGTCCACCATGACTATTTATTTCAACTATATCTTCTCGCGTAAATGTTTTGGGTTTGCGCATAATGCTAACTAAAACTTCATCGATTATTTCTTTGCCCTTAAATATATGCCCATAATTTATGGCGTTAGACGTCTGTTGATAAAGGTTTTTTCCTTTGAATACTCTATTCACAATATTAATTGCATCAACGCCGCTTACTCTAATGATAGAAATGGCCCCTTTACCTAGCGCCGTTGAGATGCCTACAATAGTATCTTTCATTATATCCCGCCTTATTATTGATTAGTTTAAGAAAAGAGGCTTTCACTCCTCCTTTGGTTTTATAATAATATATCGGTTAGGTTCTTCGCCAACACTGGCCGTATAAACAAATTGATCTTCCGCTAATAAGGAATGAATAATCCGACGTTCGTATGAATTCATCGCCCCTAACTTAACCTCCTGTTTGGTTTTTCTTACTTCTCGCGCCATTCTTTCGGCCATAGCTTCTAATCTTTTTATTTTTCTTTCCTTATACTGTCCTACATCAACAATGATATTTATATAGACGCCCATTTTATTGACAATAAACTGCTTCATTATCCTTTGAAAGGCTTGAATGGTGTTGCCGCCTCTTCCTATTAGAACCGGGTTATGATTAGAATGAATTACCAGATTAAAGCAATCTCCTCTTTTTTTAATTTCTAAATTAATATCAACACCCATTAATTCACCAATAACCATTATTTGCTGTTTTAGTAATGAAATTAAATCAGGAACTAAAATAACTTCAGCCTCAATTCTTTTGTTTTTAAACAAACCATTTTTGTTGTCCGTAACACGAACAATAAGATCATCGGGCGAAACCTTTAGTTGTTGTGAGGCGGTAGCACTTATTTCTTCTATACTTTTTCCTTCATACTTATATATTTCCATTATTCTCCCCTATCCTTTTTTACTAATAAATTTTGGGCAACCGTAACCACGCTTGAAGTAATCCAGTAAATGCCGATAGCAGTTGGCAACCCAAAGGAAGCCGTTGTAATTAAAATTATCATAATCGGCATAAACATTTTCATTTGTTTTTGTTGTTCCTCTCCATAAGCAGTATTACTTAATTTAAATGAATAATAAGTCAGAACCATAATTAAGATGACGGTTATTATATAAATTATATTACCTTGCTTAAGCCCAATATAAGGGGTAGTTCCTAACTGCATAGTTAAAAAATGATCCTCAAAAATGGCTGGGATCCGATTGATAGCTTCTAAAAAAGCAAAAATTAAAGGTAATTGAATTATGCCAAACAAACAACTATATACTGGATTAATTTCATGTTTTTTATATATCATTATTAATTCTTGACTTTTTTTCATCATATCATCTTTATTTTTCGCGTCCTTATATTTTTTTTCTAATCTTTCTATTTCCGGCTTAGCTTTTTTCATATTTTCTGATTGAATAGCAGTTTTTTTGGTAAAGGGGACCATTATAAATCTAATTAATAAACTAACAATAATAAGACCTACTCCATAGTTACCAATTATGTTGCCTATTTTAATAACAAAATAGGCTAGAGGTTTAATAAAAAAACTAGCCCATAAACCTTCGTATCCGCCGGTGGTTACCCTAAAATTATCACAGGTTGGAAGCTTATCAACTTGAATACCATTTTTTATATAGGTCTCTCTAATTTCCTTATTTTGAGGTTGACACAAGATGTTTTTGGTTAAGCGTTGACCAGTGGGTTCATATATGACCATTTTATTATTTTTATCTTTTAATGGAGTAGTACAACCGGTGGTAAAAACAAATAAAATAGCTATTATTATCAAAATTTTTTGTTTCATAATCTTACTCCTTGTTCATATTAATTTTGCTCTTTTCATTATGCTAATTAAGTTTTCCTTTTTATCTTGAAAAGAAAGTTTTTCAATTCCTGGTCTTACAATAATAATAACATCAACGGGAATCTTTATTTTTTCCATTGTTTCCCTTAAAACGGCCCTAATTTGTCGTTTAATTTTGTTTCTTGTTACCGCTTTTTTGATTCTTTTACCTACTGAAATACCAAAACGACATTCTGAAAGATTGTTTTTAACATAAAATAACAGATAATAGTTATTAATGATGGGTTTGTGATTTGTTATGATACTAACAAACGTGTTGTTATTTTTTATTCTATTTTTTTGTTTCATAACATCACCTATTTCTTTTCAAAAGGGCTTCGGCTGCCTTACTTACTTTGATAGTTTTTTGCGCCCTTTAGCTCTTTTTTTCTTCAACAACTTTGCTTTAAGACGAGCAAAAAAACCATGTTTTTTCTTTTCTTTCCTTTTACTTGGTTGAAATGTTCGTTTCATTTGGTCCCCTCCCTTTATGCCTCTTCATTATAATCTAACACGCGCTTATTTGTCAATTAAATAGGTTTTGTTTATTATTTGTTAATAACCGGTTTGATTTTATAAAGAAAGGTGAGTTTTTCACAGAATAAGAATATATTTTTTTTACTTTGTTAATTTAAAATGTGGATAACTTTAAGATTTCTACTTAGGTTAGCTTTTAATTTGTTGATAACTTGTGGATTCCTTCCTTTTATTTTTTTAACCTTTATTTTTAAAACTTTTTACGTTAAAATTAAATAAAGCCGATTTTTTAGGTAAAAGGATGTGATTAATAATGAATATAACAACCTTGTGGGATAATTTCCTTTTGAAAATTAAAACAGAAGTAAATCCTTTAGCCTTTGATACTTGGTTTAGAAATACTAAGCTTTTTAGTATTGACGATGGTAGAGCTCTAATTATTGTACCAATGCCTATCCATAAAAAACATCTAGCCGAAAATTATGGGGACTTAATTGAAAATATATTTAATTTATTAACTGGCACTAATTTTGAAATAGATTTTTTATTAGATGAAGAATTAGAACAAAAAAAGGAAATAGAAATAGAAGGTGTTCCTTTTATTAGTGCGATAGAAACTAACTTAAACAATAAATATACTTTTGAAAATTTTATTGTTGGAGAAAGTAATCGTTTTGCGCAGGCCGCAGCTTTGGCGGTAGCAGAAAACCCCGGTAAAGTTTATAATCCTTTATTTATATATGGTGAAAGCGGATTAGGAAAAACTCATTTAATGCATGCTTGTGGAAATTATATTGTAAAAAATTTAAATAAAAAGGTTTTATATGTAACAAGCGAACAATTTATTAATGATTTTTTAAATATTTTAAAAAAGGATGAAAGCGGAACAAACTTTAACCTAGTAGATAACTTTAAAAAGAAATATCGTAATATTGACGTTTTAATTATTGATGATATTCAATTTTTAGGGGGGACTAATAAAAGCCAAGAGGAATTTTTTCATACTTTTAATACCCTTTATGAAGGAAATAAACAAATTATTATTTCCTCAGATCGTTCGCCGGATGATTTAAAAGTTCTAGAAGAGAGACTACGAACTAGATTTAATTGGGGTCTTACGGTTAATATCTATCCCCCAGAATTTAGTTTAAGAATAAATATTTTGAAAAATAAATTAAAGAGTCATGAATTAGTAAAAGCAATTCCTAATGATGTAATTGAATATATTGGTAATAATTGTGAATCAGATATAAGACAACTAGAAGGGGCAATTACAAGACTTTATGCCTATTCAGCGATTATGAATAAAGGAGATATTAATCTTGGTTTTGCAATTGAGGCTTTAAAAGATTATTTTAATAATGATATTATCGGAAAAAATAATATACAAAAAATACAAAGAATAGTAGCTAATTATTATGGGGTGTCAATTGATGATTTAAAATCAACAAGGCGTCACTCTTCAATTGTTTTACCTCGCCAAATAGCTATGTATCTTGCTCGTATTCTAACGGATGAATCCTATCCGAGAATAGGAATTGAATTTGGGGGGAAAGATCATTCAACAGTCATTCATTCATATGATAAAATAAATAAATTAACCAAAACAAATATACAAATAAAAGAAGTTATTACTTTTTTAAAAAAAGAAATTGAGGGATAATGTTAATAAATATTGTTATTTATCTTTTTATCCACGGGTTAAAATAATCTTTATATCATTGTTTAAAAGCAATTAAAATTATATTCATAATATCAACACTAATAAAACAAATATAAAAATTAATAATTATAAAAATAAAAGAGAAAGGGAGAAAGAAATATGGAATTTACTATTAGTAAAAATATTTTATTGGAAAATTTAAATATTGTGGGGAAGGCTTTATCTTCTAAAAATTTAATACCTATTTTAGGAGGCATTAAGTTTGATTTGACAAAAGAAGGATTATATCTAACGGCTACGGATAATGATATTATTATTCAAACTTTTATTAAAAAAAATATTGATAAGAATTTTAAAATAAAAACAGAAGGTAGTTTAGTTATCAACGGCCGTTATATTTTAGAAATAATAAGAAAATTATCAGATGAAATTATTAATATAAATGTTTTAGATGGTTTAAAAGTTCTAATTTATACAAAAAAATCAAAATTTAATTTAAATGCTTTTAATAAAGATGATTATCCTACTATTAATATTACTCATTCTAATAAAAAAATTAAATTAAGTAAAACAACATTAAAAGAAATAATAAATCGAACTTCGTTTGCTACATCAACTGAAGAAACCAGACCTCTATTAACCGGGGTAAATTTTAGTTATTCTAATAAAAAATTAGCATGTACAGCTACTGATTCATATCGCTTATCTAAAATAATTTTTGATTTAGAAGAAGTGAAGGAAGAATTTAATTTTGTAATTCCGAGTAGAAATCTAATTGAATTAAATAAAATAATTATGGGTG
>Ga0172377_10004812_pt1 | contig 13847 bp, 14 predicted proteins | sample Pumphouse3metaG_FD_119749 | JGI IMG/M metagenome (GOLD analysis project Ga0172377, IMG submission 119749) | Leachate microbial communities from a municipal landfill in Southern Ontario, Canada - Pumphouse #3 metaG | ecosystem: Engineered > Solid waste > Landfill > Unclassified | place: Canada... | reverse complement strand
TAACGGTATAGTAAATATAGTAATCAACAGGGCAAGGGAGTAGTCAATAAACTGCTTAAGCCGCAATAAATGTTTCAGCATCAAGTTGCAACGAATTTCCAGGCCGAGAATGCCGCCGATATCATAAGCGTATACCCAGCCCGACGAAAACATATTGGAGGATGGAATGATCAGGACATGTTTGAAGCCGCCGCAGTATTCTTTTATTTTATCCATAACAACCGTTACCGGCAGGCAGGTGATAATATATTCTACATTCAGCCTTTTTGCGTTTTTTTCCAGTTTATCAAGCGAACCGATTACCGGTACATCCTCAATAATGCTGCCTTTCAGTTCCGGGTTATCGTCAAAAAATGCGACGGGAGTGATACCTAAATGCTTGCTTTTGTTCAGCAGTCTGGCGGTTTTTTCGCCGATTTTTCCAGCCCCCATTATTACGGCCCGGACATTGCCAAAATTATAACGTTTAAATATGCAGCGTAGTCCCCAACGGCAAATGACCGTAGTCAAAATGCAAAGCGGCCAAGTGATGACAAACACGCTCATTGGATAAGCCGCGGAATTTTTACTGATGAACAAGAATAACAGCAAACCACAAAAAACACTGGTAACAGAATAAAATATTCTGCGCAGTTCTTCCGCCGGCCCCAGGGCAATTCCCGGATAGAGCATCGTTCCATGATACAGACGTGTAACTTCATTGATAAGTACAAACAAGAATCCGAACGGCCATAGTTTCAAATAAATTATTAATTCATAATCCCCGCCGAATAATTGATAGAGATATGTCGCGAGTATAAAAATTCCCGTAAACGAGAGATAATCTCCAAGCATTAAACAAAAAAGCCGCAAATAAACTTTCATTTTTTCAAATCCATTCCTGTATACTTATTCACTTGCTGATATAAATAAGGATTTATCCTGCCCTTTCTGATCCTGCTCCATGCGTTGAAGACAAAGATCACGGCCGCGCCGATAAGAATAGCCGTGGCAACCCAGCGGTGTTTGAGCTTTAATAATTTTTTGGTTTTATCAAAAAGCCAGCGCAAACCAATCGCCGCCCAACCGTATGTCAATGGAGTCGCCACTATCAAATAACGTTTATAAATAAATAAGCGTTTATCAGCTATGGCAATTTGGCCGATCATGCCGAAAGTATGGATAAATATTGCCGCTAAAAGTATCCATTCTTCACTACTGAGCGTTTTTTTCCGTATTCTATATATCAATACGGGTATGATGAACAAAAGGTATTGCGGGCAGAGTCCCTTAAAGAGATTTTTCCAAAACTCCTTTATGTTTTCCTTATTCCGGAGGTCGACAGGCAAAGCAGTATTGTCTGCGTAAATGGTTTCCTTTGAATCTTCATAGCCGAATATCCTGTTCAAAACCATTGCCTGGCGCTGTTCCGTTACCGGCCAGCCGGTTTTCTGATATTCGTAGCATACCCACGGCGAAACGGCAGCGCAGAAAATCAATACGGCACATATTGATTTGTACGGTATTTTTTTCTCATTAAATAATTCAATTATAAATATTGCCGCGAGAAACAGCAGGGCAAACGGCAATGAATCACCGCGGGTCAGGGTCAGGCCAACGCCGCCAAGGGAACAATATACAGCGCCCCTCCAGTTACGTTTCTGAAAAAAGTATATAAGTCCGCATGCGGCTAAAACAATAAAGAAACATTTAGCGGGATCACGCAGTCCCATGCCGGCAATACGCAGTAAACGTGAACTTAATATGTACATTGCCGTTGCCCAGAAGGCATATTTGTAATTATACACTTTTTTCATCAATGCCATTAAAGGAAAGACCGTCAAGGCAAAAAATAAGGCGCTGCCGAGTTCACACGCAACGGTTCCGTTCACACGGAATAAATATGAGAATGTTCCGGAAACAATAACGAACAAAGGGGGGATTTTCGGTTGGAAGGCGTCCTGCCAGTTTCCCTGTGCGAAAGCTTCCGCCATTGGGGCGTACCTGTTGACGACATCTCTTACCGGCAAGTTATCGAATAAAAGTATGGGCAGGCACAATAAGAATGCCGCAATCGCTAATATCAGTGAATAATTAAGCTGTTTTTTTATTATCATAATTATAAAATTTCATTTTATCCCGGCCTGTCCCCAGCCGTGCGTTTCTAAATCAGCATTACGCCCAGATTTCCGGGTAGAGTTGATTTGTATATTTTATATTTGTCAATGTCCTTAATTTTGTGAAGCTTGTAAAAAGCAACCTTCGGGAGCGGCTTTATGCCGCGAAGCTGCTTGACAGCAATTGAGCAAGGCGGCGCTTATTACGGGAAATGGGATAATAACCATTATTAAGCTGAACGCGAAAAAATAAATCAGACTCTGGATTATGGGGATTCCCAAACTCCAGAAAAAACCTGGAGCTGTAGAATTAAAATTGTTCAGTATTAAAACACTTATCTGGTTTTTCGTCAGCAGCCATTTATCCAGCATACTCTATTTCCGTTACTCGTTTTTAAATCACGACAATATAATAAGAATAACATAAAATGCAAACAAGCTTTCCCCTTAGCTTGTAAAAAGATAGGCGTAAAGATTCTGACTTAATATATGACTTTGATTGCATGTTGCGAACCTGCCCGTATGCCTTATGAGCTGAGACATCTTTTCATTGACCAGAGTTATTGTTATCTTTTGTTAAATTTAAACAGTATTCAGGCTAGAGTTTCCTCTACTCTGAGTCGAATGTTTCTTAAGGTCTCAATATTGGGTTTTTCCGGCAAGTGGATTTCTATATTCCAAGGCCCGGTATAGCCGTTATTACGCAATGCGGTAAAGGTTTTACGCAAGTCAATAATCCCTTCTCCGGGAGGAAGATGATCTTCCCAGGTGCCATGGTTATCTGAAATATGAACGTTACTGATAAGCCCGCGGCAATTCTCACATACCTTTTCCAAATCCTCATTCAGATTGGAATGATTGATATCTATTGTCATGTTCAAGTCACAAGTGTTAAAAGAACGGACGAAACCGGCTATTTCGAAACTGTCCGGATACCGCTCATTATATTGCGGTTTATATGGAGCGGTTTCAATGGTTAAATCAAATCCCAGCCGGGATGAACAAGCATAGATATCTTCAATACTGCGCCGGAAGTTTTCTCCGTAAACTGGATTGTTAAACCGATCCAGATAATGAACCACGTACGGGCATGGCGCAAACACCGCGGTATCTTCCATTCGGGCGATTTCCTCAGCTACCGCTGACCGGCGGACATTTCTGTCGGAACTGGCTGCGCTGTTACCGAGAATACCGTGGATTGCCCATACTTTTAATCCTGTTTCCTTGATTTGCTTTGCACGGCAGGCTATGTCACGCTGTTTGCGGGACAATTCTATACTTGAAAACCCGGCCTGTTGAATAATATCAAGAAACTGCAGTAAGCTTCCTTGAGCATTTTCCTCGCCGAATACGGTTGTACTGATCGCCGTTAAATTGTCGGACATGATGTTTTCCTTTTACAATAAAATTAAGCTGTTCAATAGATTTGCCTTCACGATACAAGCCTTCCCACTGCGGTTCATTATAGAACTCTGCGGCCTGGTTACCGGTATAAAGGGAATACTGCCTCATAACTTCACTGCTTATCGGCATGAAAGTATGATAAAAACCATTCGCATAACACCGTACATAAGTAAATCCGCAGGGGTATTGAACAGGCTGCGGCATATTTATCTGCACCGCCTTGTTACAGGTTTTTACCGAAGGCACATTCTGATGCCCGGCATAGATTATTGACGGTATCCGAGTCAATTTATCAAGCAGTTGCTTGCATGACGCGGCATTGTTTATAATTTTACGAGTTGTACCCTGGTTAATGTCAATATTATCAAAAAGCTGATAATGAGTGAAAATGCAAAGCATTTTTTTCTGTTGTAAAGCTTTTTCAAGTATAGCTATACTTGAGGGATTGAGTCCCCCCCGGCTGGTATCCAGGCCGAGAAATAAAGCGTAATCTGTTTCCATCACGTGTTCAAATCCGCCAAACCATGCTTGCCACAGCGCATCCCGTTCTCCCCTGGAATCAACATCATGATTTCCGGCAACGGCCATATATGGCGCTTGAAGTTGCGAAAGTATTTTTTGGGACGCGGCGTATTCCGTTTCTAACCCCTTGTTGGTTATGTCACCTGGCAGCAGAATAAAATCATTGTGTAAAACATTGCATTGTTTAACAACATCATCCAGAAGCATTGCTGATTCCACTAATAATCGCCCCTTGCGGTTTTCCAGCCTGCAGGATAAGTGCGGATCTGCAATAACTGAAAAGGCGCCAAGCATTTCACCTTCGGGTTTTGGCAAAGTTTTGAAACCAAACTTTATTTCTTTTTTATTCCAGAGAAATTTGCCGGAATAACTGCAGTCCGCTTCAAGGTCGTCTAGTTTGAGCCTTCCGGTTCCGACGGCTTCACTTGATCTGTAACTTCTTACGGCTCCATCAGGAGCAGTCAGCTCCACGGATACAAATCCGGCCTGCCGTATGTTATAGGCGAAAATCGCATGTTCCCAGTCAAGAGAAATTATTTTTGCAAAAATTTTAAACATAATATCCACTTAATAAATATTAATTCCAACCAAAATTACGGTTGACCAGTCGACTTTTTAATTTTCCTGGTCTTAGAATACGCCGGCATGTCGTTTCCAACAGCAACCACATTATTACTTTTGTTCAAAAAGTTCAGGTTTTTCAGTAATTGCGATTAAATCAGGATAAATTGCTTCATACGGCATGATTTTTATAACATGTTTTCCTTTTTTTAGTGAAAGCTTGCAGTTGTCTTAGATATTGGTTATTTTCAGCAGCAAGACTCCAGGTCCAAGAAGTACCGCTTTGCAAGTGAGCTGTTTCCATTTTTCCGCCGTCAATAGAGAATTGCAGGGAATCATAAGATTCAACCGGCTTGTCTGATTTGACACGCATAGCAATAAAATATTTACCTGTGTTGCTGATATTGAAATTGTATTGGGCGACTTTCCGATTTTTACCGCAAATAAAAATGTGTTTTCCTCCTGATGCATCAGGATCGTTCAGTTCTTTATGAAATTTTCTCCCGTTAACCGCTTTCTCTGCCTCAATATACCGAGTAGCCTGCTTTGCGGGTTTTACCAATTGTTTGATATTAGTTTTCGCGTATATTGATACGGGGCGGGAATAACCGTTTTTCAGGCGAATAAGGAATACTCCTCTGTATATGGAGCGTTCTTTCATGAATTCGGGATTAAGTTTAACCGTGAAATTAACTTTTTCGCCGGAATTCAACCTGCCGCTTGCTGGAGTTACTGTAAACCACTTGAACACTTTATTTTTTCGAATTCTGTATTCCGAAGAGAAATTCTTCCCCCCGATGCTTGCCAATACAATTTGAGCCTTACTGTTCGAGGATGAAAAATTTAATTGATACTTATCAAGAGATACTGGAATAGAACGGTAGGGAAGAATTAAATTTTCTTCTTGCTGAAAAGCTCCGATATCGACTTTACCGCAACCCGTAAAATTGTCTATTACCACTCCTTTGCCTACAGTGGGGCAGGATTTTTTTACCGCATACAATCCCGCTTTCTCATCTTCAAATTTGGGATACGCGCCAAAAATCCCGTGGCTTTCGTACGCTTCTTTTTCTGCGGTTACCAGATTGTAGTCAGTTTCCGCTTTTTTGCAGAAACGCCGTCCCCCTATACCGAATGTTCCGGCGAAGATATTGTTTTTAGCAACTATTTTAAACAAACGGTGCAGCGGCAGGCTTTTTCCGTTTCCTAGTACCGTATTATTAAAAATGAATGACACTGCATCCTCTCCTGCATAATAAGAAGATGTTTTTATAAGTTGTCCGGCTTTGCCGGATTCATCGCCCATGTTAACTATAAGGTTGCGGTAAACATAGGAGGGCCCGGCCATACATCCCTGAATGCTGACTGAACAAAGCGCATTTTCGAATTTATTAAGAAATACCCTGACGTTTTGTTGTCCGCCGTCAATCTCGATACAGTCATCGTTGGCCATGGTCATCATGTTGCCGTAAATATCAGCGTCACGGTTGAACCCGCCGTTCCTGTAAAAGTTTCCGGCGCCTTCAATGGCGTCGTCCCAACGGTGTTCGTCGCTGCCGATGAAATCACAGTAACGTATTACGGTTGACTTCGGATATGCTATCAACATTCCCACCGGACCCGCCGGATGTGAATAATGCCATGAGTTAGCAGTACTGCGCGGATCATGAAAATAGCAGCGTTCAACTACTGTATTCCTGCTTGTTTTCAGGTGTATTCCGGCATCATTATCAATTATTTGGCCTCTTTTAGTGTAATATTTGCCGTCCTTGTCAAAGCGCTGGATTCCAACGCGTCCCCAGCCTGAAATATCACAGTTGACAAAACGCACGCTGTTACAGTCCTTGACTATGACAGCGTTACTGCTGCCGCCTTCCAGGGTCAGGCCCTCCAGAATGATATATTGTGCTTTAACAAGTTCGATCAATGGCGTTTTTCCAGTGTTTTTCAGGATAAAACCAGGAGCCGCCATATATTTTATCCAATTATCCGGTGAACCTTTGGAAGTTATTTTCAGATACCCTTTAAAGTTTTTATTGTCCAGTACAATTGTTTTCACGACAGGAATTTTGGACCCCCAGGTTTTGAAGGATTTGATGCCAAGAACCTTACTGCCGCTAACGATTTTAAAATCATAGTTTGTGTTTTCATCAAGCCCGACTATACTGCCGCGATACATTTGTTCCTCGCTGATCCATACCGGAGTTAACACTTTATGCCATTCGCTGCCTTTCTTTCGAAAAAACGCACTGATTGTTTTTTTAGCGGGAGTTACAAAATAATAGCTGCATGAGTTGAACAGTGGAACCAGCTCAAAAGGATTTTGTCCTTTGGGCGGTTTATGATATTTCTTCATTTCCGCCAAGTCTTCCGGGCTGAGTTTGTCGGTAAATTTTACATATTCATAAGTTATTTTCCCTCCTTTACCGAGCAAATAAAGCAGTACCTGTATTTTATGTTTTCCTGTCCATTTTCCGGCTTTTGTAAAGTCATAGACAAAAATTCCCGGTCTGTCCATGATAAGTATTGGTCTTTTGGTATAAGGTTTTTCTCTGATGAGTTTTGCCTGCCCCCTGTCTGAGATTTGCAGAACTTTTATAACCAGTAAAGGGGTTTTGTTGATGTTGACATCAAAGGTTTTATATGCCGCGACCCAAGGACACTGCCTAGATTTATCCTCCAAGTAAAGTTTATTTTTACTAATCATAAGCCTGCCTGGGCTTTTTTTAGATAATTTCCAGTCATTCCCGGAAAAATCATCGACTATTTCTGCATTACAGACAAACCGAAGGAGGCAGAGTAATAGCAAAGAGGATTTGACAAGTTTCATATTAATCCTTATTTTAGTTGTTTTATCAAGGTTTAAAAGCTTGGAGTCGAAATTCACCAAAACTCATGGAGGAAACGTGCCCGGCATCAAACAGAACATTGGTTTTGTTGCTGTGGGGAGTGCCGACTCTGCCAATATAGGAAGCTTGCGAACTGAATGTTCCGGGACCGTAATCAGTGTTTGCTCCAGCTCCCGGATCCGTGTAATTATAGTCAGCTGTCAGGACATACGGCGCCTTTATCATTTTACGTCCCCAGCGTGTTTTGGGATGATTGACAGAATCGGGGTCAGGAATAGTCTGATTATAATTCCAGATATAGCTGTGCCAGTTAATACCGCGTTCTCCCATAGGTTTGAGATCACTGGGACAGACACGTATTTCCTGATAGGCATTCCCCATATAGTTATTAAGCCAGGCATCAGCTTCATACCAATACAGGAAGGGATCGGTGTCGTGGCAGTAATAAGGCAAATAGCTTTCATAATCATTAGTGTATTGCTGAACACAAAGCCCCATTTGTTTAAGGTTGTTTACGCAATCGATCGCTTTCGCTTTATCCCGCGCCTTATTTAAGGCCGGCAGCAGCATTGCGGCGAGAACCGCTATGATCGCGATCACAACGAGGAGTTCGATGAGAGTAAAAATCCATTTAGTACCAAGCATTCGCGTTTTCATTTTTAACCTCCCAGGTTTCGTTTTTTCAAAAATTCCGTAATACTACTCTTGAATAATCTTGCATATTCGTACTCTGTGTCTATTTGAACACCGCCATGCTTACAGGGTATTCGGGCAATACGAAAAATATTCAACGACGGTCATTTTTTTAACTTTTCCGTTTGCTTTCTAATCTGGCACGGTCTATGGTTCTTGCTTAAAAATACATCTTTAGTCCATCTGGAATGGCCTGACCCGTTCCAGATACAAATTTATTATACAACAATATTCAGAGATTGTCAAGTAAATATTAAATTATTTTTTCAATTGGTGTTTGTTGTAAATTGAACAAGTAAACGCACACCCTTCCAAACCCTCAAGTGCATTTAGTTTGACAAAAAGCATAGAGTGCATTTAGTATGACAATTTCCTTGTCGCATTGGAAGAGTTATGCATAGGGCGTGCTTTGACGAGAATGGGCTGCCGCCCAAAGCTCGTCGTAGTCAAAGCATGAACAGTGTGTAACTCGATTGTATTTCCCAAAAGTAGCGATATGTTGTCAGTATATATTTAGACAAAATATAGGTGTGCGTTTAGTGTGTCCGAAAAACCGGCTGAGCGTAACGCCATGGCGGAGCTTTATCTTTTTTGTTAGAGTAAATGCACAAAAAGCTTGCAATTTTAGATCATAAAGAGAAAAATTCAACCTCTTTTTAGTCGTTTGTAAAACTAAACGCACGACGTTCTCTAGGTGATGTGCGTTTACTTTTTCAATTTACACACGCAAATCACTTTTCCGTTTTTGAGATACCTGCTTGACAATCTCTGAATATTGTTGTATAATAAATTTGTATCTGGAACGGATCAGGCCGTGCCAAGTATACATGAGATACACTTCCAAGCAGGGGATATAAACCATGCCAGCACTAGAAAGTAGGCAGGATGAAACTCTTTACATTGCTTTAAAGAAACATTTTAAAGAACTTATAAATTCCGGTGAACTTGCTCCCGGTGAGAAATTACCCGGAGAACGGGCGATTGCCGCAAAATATTCCGTCAGTCGCTGGACGGTTGTTGAAGCTTTAAAACTGCTTGAACGGGAAAATTACATTAAAAGGATTGACCGCCGCGGTGCTTTTGTTAATGATTTGAGTACGGAAAAATCACGTTTGTTGAATATTTTTTACGCATTGCCCGACGACCCTGTAAACGAGGAAAATTTAGGATTTTCCGGTTGGCAGCGACATCATGAAATTCAGACAGGCCTGATGGCCGGGATGCGGCAGTTTGGTTTAAACCTGCAATTTATCGATCCGTCACGGTACGCTCTGGAAACCGCGGAAGAAATGTTTACAGGAGCTGACGGCGTCATATTCTGGGATTTTGTTTCGGAGATGCTCGTAAGACGTTTAACAAATCGCGGGGTAAATTGTGTGATCATGGTTCCCAAGAATACTATTTCAGGATTCTCTTCCGTATCATATGACCGAGAGAAAGGGATAAAGATGGTTTCCGATTTTATCATTGAGCGGAAATATAAATCGGTTGGCTTCCTGGTCAGCTCAAGCCTGGCGGAACGTGCGGCAAGAATTAAAATGAACTTGGAAGTATCCGGGGTTAAAACAGCTCCGGAGTGGATTTACCAACTCGGCGCGTGTTCCATTAACGAAGGTTATGAGATTCTGCGTTTATCTCTTGACAGAGATTTGAATGCCCTGCCTGAATTATTGTACTGTGACCAGATGATTTATCCGATACCGCTATTACGGCTTATCTACGAGCGCGGCTGGGAACTGGGCAAGGATATAAAGGTTATGTCGTATACATGTCGAAATGCGATTAGTAATATCAGTTCGGATTTGACATATGTGCGAATTCCATATTTCGAAATGGGGCTTGAAGCCTGTAAATTAATTAGAAAGTTGCACGATGATAATGACGGTGAAATAAGACATATTAAGATCCAGCCGGAATTAGTAAGAAGTATTTCAGCATAAAAATAAAGGAAACTCATAATGAAACAGTATCGGCTGAATCAGTTAGCAGATGTTCGAGATGGACATTTTTTAAAAGGAATTATCCCCGGCAAATTTTTATGTAGAGGCGGATTATCATATAAAAAACCTAAAGAAAGAACCCATAGCAATGATGGGCCGGGGAGTATGGATTACCATGTGCACGAAGATGATTATGAGGTTTTTATTATATTGCAGGGAAAAGCCAGAATGGAAGTGAATGGAAAACTGTTTCCGATGGTAACCGGAGATGTATTCGTTATTGAACCCGATGAAGATCATCATCTGATTTCAGATAAAACTGACCCTTGTGTTAATCTCTGGTTACATGCTGGTCCGAAACGCCACCAAGACCAGTTCTAGCCTTTCCCGTTGGATCCGTCCATTTTATTTTCTTTACTCTGTGCTGTCCATTGCGACTCATTATTTTAATAGGAACAATATAGATTTTATCCCGTATTATCCGTTATACTGTCAAAATAACAAATTTTCTACAATGAACGGTATAGGACTTTACATTTGCGGTTTTCAAAACTATTGTATATATAATTGAACTCCCGTTTTGTTTTATGGCGCAAAAAATGGAGAAATTCTTATGCGAAAGAGATTGGCACAACTGTTTTGTCTGTTATCCGCCCCGGTCGGGATAATTGTCCTGCTCGGCGGCTGCCTTTTCGGATTCTCGGAAAAACCTTATGTCGCAGTGAAATATTATGACCTGGCGAACCCGCCGCGAATTCAACTGACTCGAAATCAGGTTAAAGTACTTGCTTTTGATTCGACCGAGCCGGCGAAATACAAAATGATCTACCAAGGTAAAAACAATGAAATGATCCTGGATGATTACAACAAATGGATACAGCCGCCGAGTCTGCTTCTTACCCGTTATCTGCAAAGCGCGTTCACACAGTCCGGAAACCCGCCCAGGGATTCGGTATTGCTTGTTTCCGGCAATGTGTTCATGTTCAAGATCGACTTGCAGGCGAATACTGTTTCGCTTGGGGTGAACTACGTAATTAAAGGAACCCCTGATAATATACTCAAGCCAATATCCAGAAGTTCGGTTATTTTTACCAGTAAATTCGAAAAACAGGGACCGGTATATTTCGTTAAGGCGATGAGTGAATGCGCCGGACAACTGGCTTCAGCGCTTGAAAAGGACATTAAAAGCATAAAGCCGAATGAAATAAAAGCCGGAAAATAGAATTGTTTATTCGGAAACATTTAAAACGACAGAAAAAGACTAAAATTGAAATATACTGGCAGCGGGAACAATCATAGTATTTTGTTTAACCGGGAAGAAATCGGCAAACGGGTCGCCGAATTGGGCGAAAGGATTACGGAACACTACCGGGGAGAAGAAATAACGGTTTGGGCTTTGGCCAACGGCGCACTGGTTTTCGCGGCGGATATAATCCGCCAGATAAAATGTCCGCTGCGGCTGGATACTTTTACGGTTGCTTCTTATACGGGCATCGAGAGTTCCGGGAATCCGGTTTTGCGGTCAAAGCCGGGTTTGGATATTGCCGGCCGGCATGTATTGATAGTGGATGATATCCTGGATACCGGTTTGACGTTGGACAAGGTAAAAAGCTGGGCCGGCAAACAGGATGCGGCTTCAGTCGGTATCTGCGTGCTGTTGGACAAACAGGTATCGCGGCGTAAAGTCGATATTGACGTAAACTGGTACGGGTTCAGGATACCGGATGTTTTCGTTTACGGTTATGGTATGGATGATCAAAACGGATTATTCCGCAATTTGCCGTTTATTGCGCATATTGCGGTTTAGCGAGGTTAGGAATTTTAAACCTTTATAGAAAAATCAGGAGTTACAGTAATGAAATTGACCCAACTTGAGTCAACAGACAAAATAACCAATCTTCTATTATCCGGTTCCCTGGATGTAGCGGGAATAAAAGACGTAGAAATGGATTTTGCGAGATTAGCTTCGGGCAACCGGACTGTCGTCGTAGATTTTTCAGGCGTTATTTTTATTGCGTCACTCGGAATGAGGATGCTGCTCAGCGCCGCCAAAAAACTTGATTCCGAAGGCGGCAGGCTTATTCTGCATTCCGTTCCCCCGCTGGTTGAAACGGCTTTGGAAACTGCCGGTCTGACAAAGGTTCTGCCGGTAGCGAAAGATGCTCCTGATGCGATCAGTTTATCACAACTTCAACGGTGATTTTCAGGCAGGCTATTATGGGTAACTGCTATACATTTACAATAAAGAACAACTTTCCGGAACTCGAAATTCTTTGTGCCGAGATCAATGAAATCGCGAAAGAAAATAATTTTTCGGAGCAACTGCTTTTCAGTTTAAATGTATGTATCGAGGAAATGCTTACCAACATTATTAAATACGGATATGACGATAAAGATCCGCATGATATTGAAGTACAACTGGAGGTTGACAATGAAGTCATGATTTTGACTATTGTCGATGACGGACACGCGTTTAATCCGTTGGATGCCGACGCCCCGGATATGGAATCCGACTTGCAGCATCGCCAGCTTGGCGGGATAGGCATATTCCTCACCTGCAAAATGGCCGATAAGCTCAGTTATGAGAGGAAAGACAATAAAAATTTCCTGAAAATCCTGCTGGCGCCGCATGTCGCCGCATTATAAAATGACGGTTTGATTTAAAGCCCTCAATTTCCTTAAAAAACTTTTTCTCCGTTTTTATTGAGTCCTTTAAAATCCCGTCCTCTGGGCGGGGTCATAGTTCTTCGGTTTTACCATTTCCATAAATTGTTCTGCAAAATCTTTCGCCATCCAACCTTTAGTCCCGCACGGCTAGGGGCAGCCGTGGCTACACCGGCTTTGCATGTTGAGAAACAGATGTAGCCGCCCCTGTCCCCAGGGGCGTAGGAAACGTTGCATGAGAGTTAAACTCTGAAATTCCATTAGCGTCTCTTGCTCCCCTATGGGGAGTTTTTTCAATGCTGGGCTCTATGAGCTCGGTTTTTTACTCAGGAGAAGACTCGTGCGAAATACAGAAAACTGGTAGGGCGTGCTCTCCAAGCGCGCCGCGTTTGAGCTGGGCGGACGGCTCGGAGAGCCATCCCTACCTCGTAAAATCCGCATTTCGCAAGAGTCTAGTTCAGGAGAACTGCCCGAATAAGAATGAGAAATTTGTTAAGCAGGCCGGTTTTCCGGTCTCATCGAGACTCGGCGCTACTATCGGCACTTGAACATCCTCTTGGGGTGACGGAATAATAACGTGTTTGTAGTACCGCTTTTAAGCGGAATCATCCAGAGGGTTAACATTGACTGTTCCGCCTGAAGGCGGTACTACAAACGTATGACCATTGTCTCCATGTGCGCAAAATAAAAAATATATACGATGAACTTAACCGGCTTCGTCGGAACTTTTTTTGTTTTAAGGGTTAAGTTTCCGACTCTTAATCTTTCTCGTCCCGTCCTTGACATTGAAGACGCATAGACTATATTAAATCGTTGGGAATTGACCTTAAAATTTATACGGGGTTTCATGAAAAAATCATTGGCGCATCTTCCGCTTTATAAAAAACAGGAGCTCAAAAGGCTTAAGTCGATCATTCTGGGAAAAGTTCCGCAGACGCAGCTCATTATCCTGTTCGGAAGCCACGCTCGCGGCAACTGGGTCGATGACGAATACGTCGAAGACCATATTACTTATTCCTACAAAAGCGATTTCGATATTCTGGTCATTACTGAAGACTGGGAAACCGCGCGCAACGCAAGCCTCTGGGCGCGGGCGGAAAACGAATATTACGGTATTT
>Ga0172377_10004811_pt1 | contig 13848 bp, 13 predicted proteins | sample Pumphouse3metaG_FD_119749 | JGI IMG/M metagenome (GOLD analysis project Ga0172377, IMG submission 119749) | Leachate microbial communities from a municipal landfill in Southern Ontario, Canada - Pumphouse #3 metaG | ecosystem: Engineered > Solid waste > Landfill > Unclassified | place: Canada... | reverse complement strand
TTCCGCCTAAGTTAACCGCTTATCAGGGATTTGATGCTTTGTTCCATAGCGTGGAATGTTATGGATCGAATCAGGCCAATCTGATGGGGGATATGTATGCGCTCACTTCGATTGAGAATATTGGTAAGTATCTTGTTCGTGCCGTAAAAGACGGTAACGATATGGAGGCCAGAGAGCATGTGGCTTTTTCTAACAATCTCTCGGGAGCCGTAATGACGATAAGCTCCTGTACGAGCGAACATTCTCTGGAACATGCGATGTCCGCCTATCATCAGAATCTCACTCATGGAGCCGGTTTGATCATGCTCAGCAAAGCTTATTTTTCTTACTTCATCAACAAGCATGTGTGCGACGACCGTTTCATTCGCTTGGCACAAGCTTTAGGAAAGAAGGATGCTTCAAAGCCGATGGATTTCATCACCGAACTTGTTAAGCTTCAGGAAGCTTGCGGCGTGGCCGATTTGAAGATGTCCGATTTTGAAATCATTCCCGATGAGTTTGAACAGTTTACGGCTAACGCAAAAGAGACCATGGGCCGATTATTTGCATGCGACCGGGCTCAACTCAGTGATGAGGATTGTGTGGCTATCTATCAAGAATCTTATAAGTAGATTGTTTATCATTTTTATATATTTACGATTTGAATGTTTTTTAGAGTATAGTATTTTCGAACAGAAATTTAACAAATAGAAAAGATGAAAAAGTATTTTTTATTAATGACTATATTGACGGTGTCATTACTTAGCAATGCACAATCAAAAATATGGACAAATGATCCTGCCCATTCTCGTTTGGGATTTACAATAAAACATCTCACCATATCCGAGGTTGAGGGACGTTTTGCCGATTTTAGTGTTAAAGTGATCACTACCAAGGCTGATTATATGGATGCCAAAGTAGTGTTGATAGCCAAAGTGCCAAGTATTAACACCAATTCGGACTCTCGTGATACGCATTTGCGCTCGGCTGATTTTTTTGATGCACAGAAATATCCTGTAATGACGTTTAAAAGCACATCGGTAAAGAAAATCAATGCGAAGAAAGGTTTGCTGTCAGGAAATCTGACCATGCATGGAATAACCAAACCTGTTACTTTGACGGTTGAATATTTCGGATCGGTTGTCAATCCGATGAATAAAAAAGAAACTGTCGGTTTTAAAGTTACCGGAGTAGTTAAGAGATCGGACTTTGCACTCGGACCAAAATTTGCTGAGGCTCTTCTTGGTAATGAGGTTAATATTGTTGCAAATGTAGAGTTCAGTCCCAATAAATAAATTACTTGACTGTACAATTATCAGGGATTCTTTTTTATGTCTTAGAAAAGACTTTCGCTCTTTTTTTCAGGAGAGCGAAAATCTTTTCTTTTATGATCGGGTTTATAGATTGAATGAAAGTTTAATGCCTTCCAGTATCATTCCGGTGCCGATAATGGCAATGATAAGCCCCATTATTTTTCCTATTACGTCAATCATGTTCTGTCCTATTATTTTCATGATTCGCTCACTTAAGACAAAGGCAATGTATGTGAGAAGGATAATAAATGCAAATGTGGCAATAACGATACCGATATGTATATATTCGGCCTTTGTAACAAAATTCATTGCTGTAACAATTGTTCCCGGACCGGCAAGGATAGGTATGGCCAACGGTGAAATGGCAATGCCTTTATCATCGTCTGCGGTATCGGTGTTTTGTACTTTTGATTTTTTAGACATCAGCATTTCGAAACCAACGTAAAAGACCAGAATTCCACCGGTTATTTTAAATGCGGGTATGGTGATGTCAAACAGTTCGAAAATGTATTTCCCCAGAAAAATAAACGATACTACAATAATAAAGGCAACAAGACATGCGGTTCTGGCTATCTTTGCCCGATGCTCCGGCTTTACATTGTCAACCAGTCCAAGAAAGATAGGAGTATTGGCTATGGGGTTCATTATTGCGAAAAAGCCCGTAAATACGGTTAATGTATAAGATAATAAATCATTCATATCATATCCTTTTTATTAGATTATCGGGCCGAAGGGAAACTTTATAGAGCAAAGTTATTATTATTTTTCATATATGAAGAAGTATTTATTTATTAATCGGTACTAATATTGATGCGTGTTCAATCACCTCTACCTAATAAACCAGATAAAAGTCCCTATATTGATTTATTCGTGCAATGTTCTATTTGTAAAAACTATTTAGCTTTATTATGGCCTTATTCAATTCTACAGCATTGAGCTTATAGTTTTTTAATGGATTGAGGTGGGCGTCATAAATATCCAAGTATCCGGCACCTTTCTTCTCTATGATACGGTTCTGATCAATGATAAAAGCAAAATCCAACTTGCTACCTACGATATGCCAGTTTCGTGGCGAAGGATTATGCAAAAGCAACCCCATTGAATAATCTGATATCGGATTGGTTACCCCCAATACGTCATGCAACAAAGTGGCCGACACGTCATAATGAGTTGTGCGATGAGTGATAATTTGGTGTTTGCAGTCCGGATAGTAATATAAAAACGGTGTGCTTATCTGTGCTGTCGTATAATTACTTCCGTGTCCCCAATAATTTTTATGATTCTCATTAAATTCTTGGGCATGGTCGCCGGTAATAATAACGACAGTATTTTTCAATAGTCCCTTGGCTTCCAGACTCTGATAAATTTTTCCGGCCAAAGAGTCTACCTCTGCCGTGCAGTTACGATAAAGATTAAAGTATGGCGTTGTATCCATATCGTTATTCAGCTTTGTATAATCAGCAAAAGTCCATGAGGGTTGGAAGTGGTAAAGTTTGTCCTTGGGTACCGCAATGGCATGTGCCATATCATAAAAGATAAAGGAGAAGAAAGGACGTTTACCGTCATATTTCTGCAAATCAGAGAGAAACCGGTTTGTTATATCACAATCGCGTTCGTAGGCATTATTTCCGTTACCCGCTACATTCAAATTGGGGACTTCGCGAAATATATTCTTTGTAAACGGAGGATTGAGCAGTGTGGCGCTGGGATAGGCCTGCACATAATACCCTTGCTTCAGTAATTCATGGATAAGTACGGGATGGATGGATGCCAGATCGAAATCTTTCCAATAATACGATGATATGCCGTAAAACAGACCGAAAAGGCCACCGCGGGTACCATTACTGCTACTTAAGTGATTTGTGTAATTTTCGCATTGTTGTGCAAAAGCATACGTGTTTGGCATGCATTCCGGTGTAAGTGTACGTTTATTCCATGAATCAATGGCAAGTATAATAATGTTAAGAGGCGGTTTGTTCTTATCGCTGAGCACCTGAATGGGATGCTTGGGATAATTCACGTCTGTAGCTCCTCCATGATAAAAGTTTACTTGATTCAATTGCTTATTGGTAACTATGCCAAGCTTCACCATTAGATGATTGGCCGTCAACGGAAAATAGAAAGGCAAAAAAGTAGCGCTTTTTACCACCGATCTCTTTCCTATTGCAAATGAATAGGTATGAAATGCATTGGTAAATAGCGTAAGAGCAGCAAGCAATATGATATACGGTACATATAATTTATGACGCCTCTTGCGAGCAGCACATTTGCCGGACAACCATAATAAGCCCAGATTAATAGCTGCAATGACTAATATCATGCCACAAACTTTTAAATAAAGCACTATATTAAAATCGAAAATCTGAGCGGATCCAGTACCAAATACCATGCTGAGTACAATGCCATTAATATGAAAGTGATAAAGGCTGAACACCTCGCCGTTGATCAGGCAGAAGGTCTCTAACAAAATCATGCCCACGCACATTGCTCTAAATGCCCAGCTCTTGTTTCTGACGGACAAAGCAACAGGCATAAACAGTATCAAATAGGGTATCAGAGTAAATAAGGCTGCATGAGCTAAACATGCTCCGATGAAGAATATCCATCCTCCGATATCCATAAATGAGATTTGTGAACTGGAAATAAGATACATAAAAAACTGTATAGCAACAGCCACAGTAGAAAGCAGGTAATATACAAAACCCTTTTCCATCACATTACGCGTAGTTTTCATATGAATTTTTTTTAGTTTAATTTCGGGATGCAAAAATACATAAAAAATATATAAACAGCTACACGTTTCGTAACATATTTTTTTTTAAAATTCGAATATTTTATTTATTTATCGGTACTAAGATCGGTGAGTGCAAAGGTTTCCATAAAGAAGATGAGGATCGGACAGATCGCGTGGCGCATGATTTGCTTGTTGATGAAAATTGTTTGTCCCAAGTCAGGAAATTATTCAGATCGAATGTCCAATCACCTCTGTTGCCCAATAGATTCACATATTTATAGATGGCCATTCGCGAAGGGGCATTGAAACCATTCGTGTTTTCATTCATGATGCTTGTCTCTGTGGGGCGGTAGACACCGTGGGGATAGGTGAAGCCTCCTTCGTACACGCTCAACCCTTCGGAGGTGTAGTTGCCACTACTCAGCAAGCTACTCCATGATACATCGGTTGAATCATTAGAGAAATTCCCGTTGCTATAATATCCGTATTTCTGGGCTGATTCATAGCTACTGACCTCTGTTTGAGGAATAGTTCCGTTGGCTTCGTAATAATATTCGTCGCCCAGTTTGGCCAATCCGTGTCCTACTGCCTCATGATAGATCAAGGAAGCAAAGTCCATACCTTTTTCTTTTGTTTCACGGCTCATCGGGCAATAGGCGATGGAGTAATAGTAATAATTATAAGCTGTATTACCTAAGGTGTTATAATACATGTATGTTGTTCCCGCATATTTGTTAATATTCAGCACAACCACTATCAATGCATGTTGAATATTATTGACCGCCTTTCTGGCATATTCTATACATTTGATGTCATTTCCTTCTATATGTGTGCTTTCAGTATCTATGTTGGCATCAAAAGCTGTCTGGTTATTTCCGAAGGTGCTGCTGCTTGAAATTGCTGTTACATAGTAGACATCAAAATATTGGTATAATTTTGTTATCGGTGCTACGGAGAATAAATCATCACGTGCTTCCTCCATGGCGGCTTCATAATCGCCGTTTGCAACCTCGGAATTGGTGAACCCGTCGCCCAGCAGTATAATTGGAATTCCCAGATCGATAGTATGTGTATTGAGTTTGACAACGCTCCCTTCGGTGGTATTGATTAATGCTTTGATGGTAACCTTACAAGTTGCCGATAGGGGTGAATCGCCATTGGCAAGGGTTGCTGTGACGGTGGCGGTGCCCAAAGCTTTGCCTGTCAATATGCCTTCTTCGTTGACTGTTACGATTGTACTGTCGGATGTATTCCATGCGGCATCGGTATAAGATGCATCGGAAGGTGTAATAGTGGCGGTTAATGTCTTTTTGCTGTTCAAACGTATTATGGCAGTAGAATAATCCAGACTTATGCCAGTTGCTTTTCTTACAATGACTAATTGAGTGGTGGCTGTCAATATTACTTTCTTTTTATTGGTCGTGGTTGCAGTAATCGTAGCTTGGCCGGGGGTATGGGCCGTTACCAATCCCTGATCATCAACGGTTGCTTTATTAGAATTTGATGTAGTCCACACCACATCGGGCTCATCGGCTTCCGGTGGCGAGTAAGTGATTTTTAATTGTAATGTTGAATCAGTGAATAAGGAATCTGTGGTCTGCGAGAGGTTCAATGATCTTACGGCAGGAGTATCATTATTGGAACATCCGGATAGGCAAAGGCCGATCATGGTGGCATACCAACTAAGTTTTATAGATTTAAGTATTTGCATAATTTCATAAATCCTTATCAATTCTGTACTGAGGTATTTATTACAGCGACTTAATATCCCCTGTGTCTTGAAGGATAAACTACAAACTTTTAAGGCAGAAACAAAGATCTTCGATACAAAAGAAGTAAGTAATTGAACAAATATATGTAATTTTTTATTTATTGTATGATTTATTCTGTGTTTTTTATAAATAAATTTGATTTTCATACATGAAGGCTGATTTATCAGTGAAGTATAGTTTTTTTTTGTTATTTTTTCTCTGTAGAAATTTGTTTTAAAAGAATCTAAATAATTATCAAAATGGACAAACTTAATATTCTTTGGACAACAGACAATAAGGATACTATTTTTAATATGTTGTCAATGTACGCCACCAATTCTATTAAAAAAAAATGGTACAGGCAAGTTAATGTTATTATCTGGGGAGCTTCAGTAAAATTGGCCGGTCGTGATGCACAAGTGCAAACCGAAATTATGGAAATGCTGCATGCCGGTGTAACCATTGAGGCTTGCAAAGATTGTTGTGATAATTTTGGAGTAACGGAAACGTTGACAAAACTTGGTGTGACAGTTCGTTATATGGGCGAACCGATGACCGATTATATAAAAAACAGGGAGTATCTTATCACGGTGTGAGTGAATATTACATTGCTGCTGTTGTACCGTTTTAATTTACTTTGAATTGTATAAGAGTTCCGCCTGGGGGAGGCGGACGTTTAATTTGAAATTTAACTGTAAGATGGATAGAATCGAAAAAAAAATTAGGGATCGGTATAAACAGAACATCGGAATATGTCTGTTGTTGTTCTTATCAGTCTTTTTTTTTAGCTGTAAAGCCCAAGGAGTAAGTAAAACATTCAGTATCAAAACCGGTGATCTGCTTTTTCAGGAGCATAAGCCGGACTCATCGATTTCGAGTGCCGTTGTTGCCGCTACGCGAAGCATCGATCAATATCATTTTTCTCATGTGGGTGTGGCCTTTAGAGATAAGGATAGCATTTATGTGTTTGAGGCTGTATCATCGGGAGTACGAAAAACCCCGTTGCATGAGTTTCTTGCCAAATCCGCCACGGAGAATCATGTCCCGGTGGTTGTGGTGGGTCGGGTGAAGAAAAAATATTCCGAGGCGATAGCTTATGCCATACCCCAAATTAAAACATTGATAGGAAAACCTTACGATAATGAATTCTTGCCCGACAATGATAAATATTATTGCAGCGAGTTGGTTTACGAAACTTTCAGGATTAACGGGAAACCGATTTTTAAAGCCTCTCCGATGTCTTTCAAAGATCTCCGTACGGGCAAAATCTCGCCGCTTTGGAAAGCTTTTTTTAAGAAAATAGGGAAGCCTATCCCCGAAGGGGTATTGGGAACGAATCCCGGGGATATGTCCAAATCCAAAGTGATCAATATACTTGGGCTTGTACCTGATAAATATCTTTATTAGATCGTGCCTTCGTTACTTATTTTAATAGATTTTTTGCTGCTGAGAATGCAGAAATGATTTTAAATCCCAAAAAAAGGAACCCCCTTGAATAGGGAATTCCTGAATAATTATCTTTTGAGCCGAGAGCCAGACTTGAACTGGCGACCTACGCGTTACGAATGCGTCGCTCTACCAACTGAGCTATATCGGCAACTTGCTTTCGGTTTGCAAAATTAGAGTTTTATTTTTAATACCAAAAATAAACAGCTGTTTTTTTTGATTCCTGTTGATTTTCTCTGCTATTTCTTTTAATTCTGCATTACTCATTTATCCTTTTTTGTTTGATTGTTTGCAATATTCATTCCTTTTTTGTTACTTTGTTTCATGTTTTCAAGTTAATGAAGTTAAAGATGGTTTTCACTAATAATAAACCTTTTTATGAAGCTGAATAAATCGATATTCTTTTTCATGATTCCAGTTCTCGTGCTTTTTGCCGCATGTAACGGGAAAAAAGAAAAAGCTACCACAGGAAATGATAGTATTGCGGTAATGCCGGATAGTACATTGGTTCATGGCAAACATTGCTTGCAGGAATCCAAAAGTGAAATCAATATCACGTTCAAAGATAAAACTTATCATTCTGTTGTTGCCCGAACACCGGATGAATCGTTGACGAACGTAAAGGATGAAGATGGCAAACCTTTTTTGGATAATAAGATTGATGTGCAGCTTACATGTGGTGATCGGACGGTCTTTCACAAAGTCTTTACGAAAAGCGATTTCTCATCAATGGTAGATTCCTCTTTTTATGCCAGGTCTATACTCGAGGCTCTTGTCTTTGAGAAAACAGTGCCGCAGGGATTTGTTTTTGTGGCAAGTATCTCTTATCCGCAAACAGATTCTTTTATTCCTTTTACAATCACAGTTGATGTGCATGGCAAAGTATCAATCGCCAAAAGGGATATGTTGGATGATGATGAGGTGGAGCAGTAATGAAAGCCTGTCGGTTTAAATTAAATCGACTACCGTAATGCCCGATCCGCCGAGTTGTGCATGCTCATCGGCAAAGTTGCTTACTCCCGAAACTGTTTGAAGATATTGACGAATTAAAGTCCTTAGTATTCCCGTACCTGTGCCGTGAAGTATGCGTACCCTGCCTATACCGATTTGTATGGCGTCGTCTATGAAATAGGTAACGGCTTGTATTGCTTCATCGCCCCGCATGCCTCGTACATCAATATCTTGTTTGAAATTCAGTTTCTTATTATAAATCATATCTTGTGTCTGCGAACTGACGAATGTAGCTTTTACATTTTCTTCTTTTTGAATGGGGATTGTGGTGCGCACAAGCTTGCTTAATTTCGTTGATGTCTTTATATTGCCGAAAGCTACCACCACATTTTCACCATTCAGCTCTAAAATCGTGCCTACTGAGGTTTGTCCCTTTATTTTCACATGTTCACCCACAGTGAGCGGCTTTTGCTTTTGTACGGAGATCAGTGATATATGTGGTGATGTAGTAGATTTGTTATTTATTCTCTCTTCTTGCCTTTCTTTAAGTCTCTTCATCTTCCGGGCAATTTTCTCATCAATATCTTTAGCGATTTGTTCGCTGTCCAGTGAATGTTGAAAATCAGTCAGCTCTTTCCTTATCTGCTGAGTCTTTCCCTTTTCGGCCTGAACTTCTTTAATGGTACGTATCGTATTTTCTATCTTTGCATTGGCTTCTTTCAGAATATGATCGGCTTCCTCTTTGGCTTGTCGTAATATTTCTTTTCGTGATTTTTGCAAATCCTCCATTTCGGCCTGATAATTTGCTATTGTTTCTTCTATCCGTTTTTCGTGCTGGCGGATATTTTGTCGTTTGTTCTCCCAATAACGCTTGTCGCGTACGATATCTTGAAGATATTTGTCGGCATTGATATAGTCGCTGCCTACCAATGCCGAGGCGTCGGCGATCACTTCATTGGGCAATCCGATCTTTCGGGCAATCTCAACGGCGAACGAACTACCGGGATTACCGATTTCCAATAGAAAGAGTGGTTGCATCTGGTTTCGGTCGTAGAGCATGGCAGCGTTGACAATGCCCTCATGGTCTTCAGCATAATGTTTCAGGTTCTGGTAATGTGTGGTTATTACGCCGAATGTTCGCTTTTCGTTGAAACGTTTGAGCACGGCTTCGGCTATGGCACCGCCAATTTGTGGTTCTGTGCCGCCTCCGAATTCATCAATCAGGATGAGACTCTTCTCGTCACAACCCTTCATCATCTCTTTCATGTTGGTGAGGTGTGAAGAGTAGGTGCTCAGGTCGTTTTCTATGGATTGTTCATCGCCGATATCAATAAAAAGATTATTGAATATTCCTGCGTGACTGTTTTCACGCATGGGTACCAACATGCCGCACTGTAGCATATATTGCAATAGTCCCACTGTTTTTAGGCAGATGGATTTTCCTCCGGCGTTGGGGCCTGATATGATTAGTATGCGCTGTTTGCTGTTCAGCATGATATCAAGGGGAATTGCCTTTTTGCCGTGTTTGTTCAGAGAAAAACGAAGTAACGGATGAACAGCCATCACCCAGTCAATATATGATTCCTTTTCCATGGTCGGTTTTAGACTATCAGTCTGTATGGCAAACCGGCTCTTGGCTCTGATATAGTCGATATCCGCCAGAAATTCGTAGGATTGCAGGATGTCGGGGATAGACGGACGTATTATATTAGAGAACTCCGTGAGGATACGGATTATTTCTTTTCGTTCTTCATTCTCCAGTTCACGAATGCGGTTGTTGGCTTCAACAACTTCCGATGGTTCGATAAAAACCGTTTTACCACTTGATGATTCATCGTGAACGATACCTTTAATCTTCCTTTTCAGTCCGGGAGCAACGGGAATTACCAGTCTGCCGTCACGCATGGCCGGTGCGGCATCTTTATCTACATAGCCTTCCGATTGCGCATTTCTCAGAATGGAATTTAGAGTTCTTGAGATACTGTTCATTGTTCCGGCCAAATCTTTGCGTATATGCGCCAATTCGGTCGACGCATTATCTTTGATTGCTCCGTAGGCATTGATGATGCCGTCAATCTTTATGATGAGATTAGGAAATATGTTGATATCCCCGGCCAGCTTTTTGAGGTTGGGGTAGGGGCTTTTTTCGTCTTCATCCGTTCGTTGTAAAAATTTTACGATGTTTTGAATGGTCTCCAAAGAACGGCGCAAGTCGAACAACTCTTCTTCATTGAGGTACATACCTTCGATGCGGATTCTATTTAGTGCCGGACGTACGTCAAAGAAATACTGATCGGGAAATCCGTCTTCTTCCTGAATGATGCGCACAAATTCGGTCACCTGATTCAACAGCTCTTCTACTGTTTGAAAGTTTGAAGAGAAGGCTATTTGGTTCACACGCTCTTTTCCTAAGGGACTGAGGCATTTGTCTTTCAGCAGTTCTCTTATCTGATCGAATCCTATCTTTTGCTCGAAATTATTGGGGTAAATCATGTGTCTATCTTTGATTGTCGGCTACAAAAATACATCTTTTTTGTGGAAAAACGTTATTTTTTTCTTTTTGATGAAGAATACAGTCAAGGACAGACTTATCGTATTATCTTCAGTTAAAAATAGAAAAGCGATAAGGTAACTTCTACTTTTCAGGTGCAATCTTTTCATTTTTTTATATTTTTAAAATATTATTATAGACCGTTATCTTTTTTGAAAATAACGTGCCATGCGAATTTTTTTCTTTTTAATTTATTGTGTACCAATAAAATATAAATATTGACCTTTTTTTTATGATTTACATTTATGTAGTATTTGTTATCATAACTTTTAATAAATGTAGAGTTTGAGTTGGTGTTGTTCATTTCTTTTAAATCTCTATTGTTTGCAGATGAAAGAATGTAATCTCTCTTTTTTTATGAAAAAAAAGGAAAATTATTTGTGAAATTAAAAATGATTCGTACCTTTGCATCGCTTTCCAAAAGAAATCAATTGAAAACGACTTGTTAGAGGTTGATTGATGCGAAAGCAAAGTGATTATTTTATTTTGGAGAGATGGCAGAGTGGTCGATTGCGGCGGTCTTGAAAACCGTTGAACCGCAAGGTTCCTGGGGTTCGAATCCCTATCTCTCCGCTGAAAGGTCTGGACAAAACCAGGCAATAAACGGACAAAAACCTATAAGTCAATGACTTGTAGGTTTTTTTGTGTCCGTATTGTCAGACTCAAAGGATACAAAAAAGCCCCCAAAGGACACAAATTTGTGCCTAAATCGTTACCAATTCCGTTCCGGACAAAAAACAAAGTTTTTCATTGTATCAAATAATTTTGTGCAAAGTTTATTGGCAATATATTTTCTACCAAACAAAAGATTACGTATATTTGTAACATGTTAAATACTCTATTAAAATTGGATTTGGTGTCGTAAACAATTTGTATTTCCTGTACAAATTGTTCTTTCGTTTATTCTCGGGTAACCCTATTCGAGGATAGCTTCTATTTATATCATATCAATTAAGCTTTTTAAATTTGCGTACAATGATGAAAGCATTGTTATGCTTTTACGTGTATGCTATATATACGTTAAGATAATGAATAACGAAAATAAAACAATTCACGAATTCGATTTTAGTTTAATATGTGAGTACTTCTTAAATGCAGAGCGTCAAGGGCCCGGTAGTCCCGAAGTTACACTGAAAGCTTTGAGTTTTATAGATAATCTTACCGATAGATCCCTTATTGCAGATATGGGTTGCGGGACAGGTGGTCAGACCATGGTTTTGGCTCAACATGCACCGGGACGTATTACAGGTCTTGACCTTTTTCCAGGATTTATCGACCAATTCAATTGTAATGCCATGAAACTAAATCTTCAAGATAGAGTACGTGGGATTATCGGCTCAATGGACGACCTTCCATTTCAAAAAGAGGAATTAGACCTGATTTGGTCAGAAGGTGCTATTTATAACATTGGCTTTGAGCGAGGAATAAACCTGTGGCATGTGTATCTAAAGACTGGTGGTTATCTTGTAGTTTCTGAAAGTTCCTGGTTTACTGATGAACGTCCTGAAGAAATTAATGACTTCTGGATGGGCATTTATCCGGAAATGGATACGATTCTCAACAAAGTAGCCCAAATACAGAAAGCAGGATATATTCCGGTTGCTTGCTTTATTTTGCCGGAAAATTGCTGGACGGAACATTTCTATGAACCTTTAGTAGCAGTGCAGGAGAAATTTCTCGAAAAATACAAAGGGAACAAAACTGCCGAAGAATATATAGCTTGGGAACGCTATGAAGCCGGACTATACTATAAGTATAAAGAGTTCTATGGTTATGTATTTTATATTGCAAAAAAAATTGCACAATGATTCATTTAAATATTTATGGTTGGAACGAAAGATTGAACCAACTAAAACAAGAATCGACATATAAAACATTGTCTCACGGACGGATTGCTATTGTACATCGCACTTGTTATGAAGTTATTTCCGAAAACGGACTGTTTCTATGTGAGTTAACAGGAAATATGATGTATAGAAAATCAGATTTTGAACTACCCTGTACGGGCGATTGGGTGATTTTTCAACCATTTGACGACAGCAAAGGGATTATCGTTGATATATTGCCTCGTGAACGGACATTATACCGTAAGAAAAGCGGAACGGTTGCCGACAAACAAGCCATTGCTTCGTATGTTGATAAAGCGTTTATTGTACAAAGCCTTGATGATAACTTCAATATTCGCAGGATAGAACGTTTCATGGTTCAGATATTGGAAGAAAAGATCAAACCCGTATTGATACTCAACAAAGCCGATTTAGTTTTTGATAAACAGGAAACAGATGAAGCAATCAAACACATTGCCCATCGAATTCCGGTGTTTTTCACAAGTATTCATCAACCCCAAACTATTTTTCAACTACGGGAATCCATATCAGAAGGCGAAACAATCGTATTAGTTGGTTCTTCGGGTGTCGGGAAAAGTTCTCTGGTTAATGCGCTTTGCGAAAAGGAAGTGTTAATGACGTCTGACATAAGCCAGTCCACAGGAAAAGGACGGCACACTTCTACCCGCCGGGAAATGGTATTGATGGAAGGTTCAGGTGTTTTAATCGACACTCCGGGTGTTCGGGAATTTGGATTGGCTGTAGACAATCCCGATTCACTTGCCGAGATACTGGATATTTCCAACTATGCAAAATCGTGTCGCTTCAAGGATTGTACACATACCAATGAGCCCGGTTGTGGGGTTTTAGAAGCAATAAATAATGGCAAGTTAGATGTCAAAGTATATGAAAGCTATCTGAAACTTAAGCGGGAATCATGGCATTTCTCTGCTTCCGAGCATGAAAAACGCAAAAGGGATAAATCCTTTTCAAAACTCATAGACGAAGTAAAGAAACACAAAGCAAATCCTTAATTTCTATTTAAATGGTGCGGGATTCCTCAAATACCCGCACCATTATATTTTTGTATATGTCAAACTTCTGATTTGGGTGGGAATCTTCTTATTTCCAATGATTTGCCGGAAATAGGTCATACTCTATTTTAATAATTGGAAGTATAATATGGAAATTGAGTATTTAAACTAATTCATAATAATCCAGATTCTTTTCTGTATGTATTGTTCTTTCCGATCCAATATCGACCAAGTTTTTTTTAAGCCTGCCTATAGCCGTAGTC
>Ga0172377_10004809_pt1 | contig 13848 bp, 14 predicted proteins | sample Pumphouse3metaG_FD_119749 | JGI IMG/M metagenome (GOLD analysis project Ga0172377, IMG submission 119749) | Leachate microbial communities from a municipal landfill in Southern Ontario, Canada - Pumphouse #3 metaG | ecosystem: Engineered > Solid waste > Landfill > Unclassified | place: Canada... | reverse complement strand
ATGCACGCGCACGATTTCCGACATAGGAGCCGACAACAAGCCAAAAGGATAATTATCGCGCAAATCCTTTTTGGATGTAAATGGCAGTTTGACAATGTCGTCTATGCTTCTGATATCCTCCGGAGAAACTCCAGCCTCCTGCATTCTCTTACGGTACGGCTCGCAATTATGATAAACGCGCTCCACCACCCTTTTCAGACGGATGCCTTGCAGTTTACGCATCTCCTCGCGGCTCATACACTCTACAGTCTCATTCCAAATCATTTTCTATATATGTTACGAATTCTACATTAATCTTCGTAGGCAAAAGAAATGGAAATATCCTCTCTTTCTAAGAAAAGAACAGTTACAATTTCTTTTTACGCCTATTTTCTTACATTCATCCCACAAATTTAGCTCTTATTTTTCAAACAGAAGTTATCATACGCCAAAATTTACGAATTTGAAAGATGCGGAGTCGTCTTTCTGTCAAGAACGAAAGAAAACGACAAGAAAGATTATGGACAAGACCACTTTTTCGTTTTTTTAAACCAATAAATCGAAACAAATATTTTACTTTTGTAACAGATTGTTTTAAATAAATTTGTAGAGGTGAACGACGGTGTAGTAATCATTCCGACTTATAACGAGAAGGAAAACATAGAAAGCATAATAAAGGCTGTATTCTCCTTACCCAAGGATTTTCACATACTGATTATAGACGATGGATCTCCAGATGGGACAGCCTCCATTGTCAAAAATTTGCAATCCGAATTTACAAACAGATTACATATCATTGAACGAGAAGGGAAACAGGGACTTGGAACTGCATACATAACAGGATTCAAATGGGCGTTGAAAAACGGCTACGAATACATATTTGAAATGGATGCCGACTTCTCCCACAACCCCCAGGATTTACTGAAACTGCACAAAGCATGTTCAGAGGAAGGCGCAGACTTATCCATCGGATCAAGATACGTGACGGGGGTCAACGTGGTCAACTGGCCCATCGGCCGAGTACTGATGTCTTACTTCGCATCCATCTATGTGCAGATTATCACTGGCATGAAGATAGCAGACACGACAGCAGGATTCAAATGCTATCGGCGCGAAGTTCTGGAAACCATCCATCTGGACAATATCAAGTTCAAAGGCTACGCCTTCCAAATCGAGATGAAATACACCACATACAAATGTGGATTCAACATAAAGGAAGTTCCGATCATTTTCATAAACAGAGTATTGGGCGTCTCTAAAATGAACGGTGGCATATTCGGCGAAGCCATCTTTGGCGTTATCCGTCTCAAATTACGTAGTCTATTCAAGGAATATCCCCAGAAAGGAAGCATCTCCTGCCATTGACACCTTCCTCAAAAACGAACAGGAAGGAACTTCTCCGATTTTGATTTCCAACAAAACGAATTTCAATCAAGACACAGGGTCAAAATCAAGGAAGCTACAAAAACTCAGATGACGAACGGAAGAAAGTTCATGCGATTTTTCAAAAAACAGAGGATTATCGTATGAAATATTAATAATATTTTTTAAACTTGTGACAATTTATTAGTCAAACAATAAAAATGAATACAATCTTAATTCACAACGCGAAAATAATTAACGAAGGAAACTCTTTTAAGGGTTCATTATTAATAGAAGGAGAGAAAATTTCGAAGATATTCAAAGACGAGGTGCCTGAGAATATTCTCAAAAACGCAGAAGTAGTTGATGCCGACGGCAAATGGGCTTTGCCGGGAGTCATAGACTCACACGTACATTTCCGCGAACCGGGATTCACACAGAAAGGCGATTTCCAGTCAGAATCAAGAGCTGCCGTCGCAGGTGGCGTCACTTCCATCATGGATATGCCAAACACTAGCCCGATGACAACCTCCATGGATGAGCTGGACAAAAAAGCAGAAATAGCATCAAAGAAATGCCTAACTAACTACGCTTTCTATTTAGGCGCAACAGAAAACAACATAGAAGAAATAAAGCATCTAGACCCAAAGAAGGTGTGCGGAATAAAACTGTTTCTCGGCTCCTCAACGGGAGGAATGCATATAACGAAAGAAGAGACGGTCAAAAACATATTCAAGGAAGCTCCCATCCTACTCGCCATCCATAGCGAAGACGAAGAGATGATACAAGCCAATATCGACAAATACAAAGCGGAATTTGGCGAAAACCCAATTCCGATCTCTTACCACGAGCTGATCCGCAATTCCGACGCTTGTTACAAATCGACGGCAAAAGCCATTGATTGGGCGGTTCAATACGGCACGCGTTTGCACGTGCTTCATCTTACTACAGCTAAAGAATTGGCTCTTTTCAGCAACAAGCCGATCTCCGACAAGAAGATAACGGCTGAGACTTGTGTCAACTACTTATGGTTCGACGACCAAGATTACGAACGCTTAGGCGCAAAGATAAAATGCAACCCTTCCATCAAGAAGGAGAAGAGCCGCAACAACTTGCTTCAAGCCATCGTAAGCGGACATATCGACACCATAGCGACTGACCACGCTCCTCATTTGTTAGCAGACAAAGAGGGCGACTGTCTGCACGCCGCTTCCGGATGCCCATCCATACAGCACTCATTGCCTATGATGCTGGAATTGGCAAAGAAAGGTAATTTTTCAAGAGAACAGGTTGTCGAAAAAATGTGCCACAATCCGGCAAAACTTTTCAACGTAGAGAAGAGGGGTTTCATAAGGAAAGGATATTTCGCAGATATCGTATTGGTAGAGCCTAACTCACCATACCAAGTAGAGAAGAAAGACCTTCAATACAAATGTGGATGGTCTCCTCTCGAAGGTGCCACACTTTCCTACAAAGTGACACAGACCTTTGTAAACGGCAAACTGGTCTACAACAATGGTCAAATAAACGAAGACAACAATGGAATGATGATTAGTTTTGCCAGATAAAAAAGGGCAAAAGCAATCCGTATAAAAAAGATAGAAGTTAGGTCTATGACACATCATAACTAACTTCTATCTTCACATAAAGACTTCCTATAAAACAAACATAAAATCCAAATGCCATGATAAAGATTTCTTTCAACGAACTTAGGCAGATAAAAGATAGTCTTCCAAACGGAAGCATCCATAAAATAGCCACCACATTGAAGCTAACTGACGACACGGTAAGAAACTACTTCGGCGGACAGAACTACAAAGATGGATCCAGCTGCGGCATACATCGGGAAGAAGGTCCTAACGGCGGCATCATCGAAATTGACGACCCAGCCATTCTGGACATGGCTATCGACATCTTGAAAGAATACCATTCTGACGTCGAATAAGCATAAGAGGGAGAGCTACGGAGACGCACCTTTCTCTTTTTAGAATCACGACTGGTCTGTCCTAAATCCTTTTTCGTCGACAAAAAATAGTCACATATATATATATATTGTTTTCCCTTTCTTCTATTTCTACTTTTGATTTCAAAACATGTTATCACAAGAAGAAAACAAGGAAAACTTATGAATATAAGAAGACATACGAAATCCATAATGGTGGCTATTGTACTATCTTCCATCAGCGGAATAGCCCATGGTCAATCAAAAGCCAACGAATGGAGTTTACAATCATGCATAGACTACGCGCTCCAACAAAACATCAACATCCGAAAAAACAGGATTCTGCTAGAACAGGACATCACAAGCACCAAACAGGCGAAGGCTCAGCTACTTCCATCATTATCTGCATCCACTAGCCATAATATCAACAACAAACCGATGCCAGAAAACGACAGCATCACAAAAACCTCCTATACGGGAAACTATGGACTGAACGCTTCCTGGACCATCTTCAACGGATTCAAACGCAAATACGATATAAAACAGAAAAAGCTACAAGAGGAATCAAGGAAGATGGATATTGCCAACTCGGAATTCGACATCAAGGTATCAATAGTGACCTATTACATCCAAGTCTTATATGCCCAAGAAAACATAAAGACCACAAAAAACTCACTGGAGACAAGCAAAGCGCAAATGGAAAGAGGACGAGAGATGATGAATGCCGGCTCCATATCCAAAAGTGACTTGGCACAACTCGAGGCCCAATACTACTCGGACAAATACCAAATTGTCCTTGCGGAGAACATTTTGGACGAAAGCAGGCTACAAATCAAACAGTTGTTGGAATTGGACATCTCGCAAGAGATAAACATTCCAAGCATAACAATAGAAGAGACAGAAATAACGCAACCACTTCCATCCAAAGAAATGGTGTACGCAAATGCCCTTTCCGTCAATCCTACCATCAAAAACAGCTATCTCAACAAGCAGATCGCGGAATTAGAGACAAAAAAGGCAAAATCGAGCTATTACCCCACACTTAGCTTGAGCGCAGGAGTCAGCACCGGGCACAGTTCTTTGTCCGACTTCAATTATGGGGAACAGATAAAATACAACTTCGGGGAGAATATCGGTCTGTCTCTAAACTATTCCATATTCGACAACAGGGAGAGGAAGTCGACCCTCGAAAAAGCAAAGCTTAATGAGATATTCAGCGACTTGGAAAAGGAAGAGACGGAAAAGAAGCTACTGAAAGATGTAGAGACCGCCTACTTGGATGCCGTTGCCGCTCAATCAAAATATATCGCCGCCAACGAAAATCTGAAGGCCGTAGAAAGCAGTTACGAACTGATAGAACAAAAATATAATTTAGGGATGAAGAGCCCTTTCGAACTTCTCTCCGAAAAGAATACGCTGCTAAACACCAGACTTGCGAAGTTACAAGCAAAATACATGGCTTTGCTCAACCTTCAGATTCTGAACATTTATCAGGACATACCAATACAAGTTGGTCAATGACAACTTTTTCATAATAGTGTTTGTTTTCATTTACTGGAAAGAGTATTGGAATAAAACTCTTTCTTCAAACTCCGCTCAATTGTAGAAATCTGGCGGAGTTGCTTTTTTAGAAAAAAAACAGGTGTTTTTTTTAGAAAAAAGCCGACAACAAACGAATCAGATAAGACATTTTTATTATCTTTGCAGCGCAAAAGCCCAAGTGGTGAAATGGTAGACACGCTGGCTTCAGGTGCCAGTGGCCGCAAGGCTGTGTAGGTTCGAGTCCTATCTTGGGTACTGCAAAAGTCGATAATCAAAGATTATCGACTTTTTTCTTTTTCAACACTAACCTTCACTTCATACAAAACACATCCCAACGGAATGTCAAAAAAAAGATAATTCCTCCTCATATGAGTTGTTTACTGACCATTCTCTCTATCACGAAAACCACCGAAGCAATCTATCTACACCACTATCTAGGACAGACCAAAACGTCATATGCTTCCTTGTCTTATTTCAGACAGCTTCTTCGACCATATACGAGCCGCCACTTCAACCATCTTCACACATGGGCGCTTAGCATAATAGGCATCCGTACGCCGCTCGGCCTCGTGGCTTATCTTCGAGTCTTTATTCAATCCCAACAGATCTGCGCATCTGATGGACCCATTCTCCGCCTTAAATTCCGCAGCAAGCTCCTGTACTATCCTATAATTACGGGACTTTCCTTCCCGATCCTTCGCATCCACAGATCCGGTCTCCAGTCCGGCAAGAATAAACATGCCACAAGCCGCGCCACAAGTTTCCCTCATTCTACCTATCCCTCCTCCAAACGAAGAGGCAATACGCAACGCCTGTTCCTGCGAAAATCCATACATATCGGCAAATGCCGCCACAACAGATTGCGAACAATTATAGCCACTTTTAAATAATTCGACAGCCTTCTCTATTCTCTCTTCATCCATATCCATATTATATTAATCCAACCACAAAAAAAGCACGCAAATAGGAATGCCTATCTACGTGCCACAAAACTATCTCAAAAAATCCAAAATATCAAACTATTCCTTTACATTCTTCGCAATATTCTCCTCCACAAACTCCTTCAATTTACCTTTTTTTCTGAGTTTAACCAGATTGGTCATGGATTTCACCACCGGCTTAGAATCAGACAGCATCGACCTATTTTTCTCATAAAGAGAGATAGAAGCCTCCAGACCTGCCACCGCACCTCCTATTTTATCCTTATATTCACCTGTACGGATGGAATATTTACTCCATCCTCCCATAAACACCAACAATAGATCTCCCGATTCAAAAAAAGGGACTAAATCTTCCGAAACGATGACCATCACCTCCGGACTTCCACTAATCCATGCCATCAAAAACTTATGGGCATCCCTCCGTTTCGAAGTCTGGAGATCCAACGGCGTATTCACAAGCCAATCCACGCACTTCACCACATCCTCATTATATGGCGCATAATCTTCCGCATTTACCAACGAATAGTTTTGAGGGACATTCCATTCTTCCGGAGTCTGAGAATACAGACAGACCGAAACCACAGCCATTGTAAATAGAGCAAATAATCTTCTCATTTAATTTATAGTTTATTAGAATCCGAATAAAAAAAATCAATAATCGAATCGGTGAAATCTATGGGCCGGCCCCACTTGAAGGGAGTTTTCAGACAACCATTTCAAAAATTGCCCATAGCGTTCCTCATGAACAGCATACCAAATAGCAAAATCAGCGGAATCACCTTTTCTCAACAACCAATAATTATAACATTCGAAATAGCCGTTATCCATCAACGACTTGTGCCAATCAAACAAGATGCAAGGATGTGAAATCTGATAGTTTTCCTGATAATAACATCGGATGAACACACCCCTTGTCTCATTTAAAGAGGCAAGATCCATCTTTGAGCCAAGCCTCACCGCACGTGCCATGCATGGTTCATAGACCATAGAGAGCGGAAGTATCTCTTTTTTATTCTCATTGGGATAAGTCAGCGAATTTCTACAGAAATCGACGACAACAGTATCCTTCCCTACAATGATTCCGCTCCTATACGTGTCATATAACAACTTGCTGATTTCATCAGATTGTTTGGAGTTTTTATCAAGGTTCATGAACATCTCACCATATAGCAAACCCCATATCTTCTCCGTAGAGTTACAAAATATTTTCGCCAACCAATAATAGTTCAACGCATAGGCAGGATCCACCTTTACCCCTTGCTCATAGAAATCCAGAGCTCGCACCCAATCATCCTGATTGACGCCACCCAAACCCAGATATAACCTGCCAGAATTGGGGAACATTTTCAGCCCTCTAAAATAGGCATCCTCCGCCTGAGCCTTTTTTCCTCCAAGAAAATAGGCATTGCCCAACATCTGGAAGCACTGGTCAGTGGCACCTTCCCGAATCACCGCCTTTTCGAAAAAAGACGCTGCCTTCAAATAGTCATTCTTTAGTGTATAAACATATCCTATCTCATACGGATAGAGGAAATTCTTCGGATCCAGTTTGCAGGACATCTCCAACATTTTTCGGGACTGTTCGTGCTCCCCAACACGAATCAAGGAAATAGCATCGGACGCCAACTTCTTAGCCCTACGCTTCTCCGACTCGCTCTGTCCATAAAACACAGAAAGAGGCAGCGCCAACAACAAAAAAGAAAGAATCAGTCGTTTCATACTAGATAAATCTTCAAAAACAAATTAACTTATAGCAAACTTACAAAAATTAATCAAAGAAAAACGACAGAAAGCAAAAAAAGAACGGTTTCCAATCAAAAGATTAAAAACCGTCCTCCTTATCCTATATTAACGGATAGTGCATCATTTCAATTTAAAGACCACTCCCGTAGATGCATTCGGCAAGCCAGAACCCGTATCCACAGAAAATTCAGCCTTCACACCAAACACGCTTCCGAAATAATAACGCAATCCGGTAAATGGTCCGAAACAGAAAGAATGTCCTTCCGGATCATCGCCATTGTAGGTCAGATACTCCTCATTATAGTTCCAGAAACGGAAACGGGCACCCGTAAGCAATCCAAAATAAACATCCATATCCTTGACCGGTTCAACATGGAAGGAGAACCTGAACGCCGCCACCACATTATAGACATCGGCGTCATACCAACCATAATAGTTATAATAACCGTTATGATAGTTTTGGCCATCCCAACCCCAACAATCATCTTCATAAAAGCCAAGAACGGCTCCAAACCCAAACGCGCCCTTGCCTTTTCCCTTCTCTCTAGACGAACGGCCTTTCTTCGACTTTGAAGAGGCTGACCTCTTGTGTATGAAACCACTTGGCCCGCCAAAATCCAGCGTCAAAGTAACAGGAGGCACTATGACATTTCTATTTTGGGCACCAGAAGAGGTCGGTGTTCCGATAGACAAATCCATCACCGCACTACCCTTTTCGAACGTCTCCTGTTGAGCGAACGCCCCTCCCATCGTAGAAACGAAAAACAAAAAAATAAAAAATAAAACCTTATTCATAACTTCATAATTTCTCTCAGCCTCAACATAACAAGTATAGTGCCAAAACGGCAAAAAACGCTCTCTTTTCTCTAATAAAAAAAACGGGGATCCGTACAGACGGACCCCCACTATTATCTAATATTTTCCCTATTCATTTAGAACTTGAACGCCATACCTGCAGAGAATACAGGCAAGTTGTCCTCATTAAAGTCGTGAGCGAGCTCCAACTTCACACCAAACATATCAGTGAAGTAATACTTTGCTCCCGTATACAAGCCATAAGCACCCTTAGAATCTGTCTTCCAATCAGAATCACGAGTAGGCGACCAGATATTTACACCAGCCATTGCTCCGGCATAAGTATCCAATTTTTCAATAAACTGGAAATGGAATCCACCACGGAACAACAATGCGTTTTGCAACAATCCATTAGTTCCTTTCTGATGTCCATTATTCCAATCATAGCTATAAGAACAAACACCATAATAAAGGCCCAAATCAACGGCTCCATTTTGACCGAATTTGCTTGTATTAATAAATCCCGATGCGATAACCCAAGATGCATCCAACGATATCATCGGCATGTCTTCATCCCATTCACCACCAACAGGAGGCACACCAACCATCAGACCTAAATTAAAATCGCCCTTTTGTGCGGTCTCAATACCATTACTTCCTGCATTAGCAGCAGCGAATGCAAATACGGAAATCAATAAAAATAATACCTTTTTCATCTCTAAATTGTATTTTTAATTTTCGAGTGCAAAGATAATCATTTTTCTTCAAGTTATATAAATTAAAGAAAAAGAGAGCTAACATCAGGAGAAACAGGATATGCCACCACAAAACAAGATGGGAAAAGATGCTTCTACGACCAGCAAATCACAAACAGGGGCTACAATCTAAATCCACAATTTCGGCAGACAGACTCCACCGCCTCGTTATTTCTAAAGCCTGCCAAGATATTGCGGGCTCTATCACTTTCTATGATGCTCCCGAAATCTTCAAGAAAAACATTACCTAAAGGCATCGCCGCATCCGCATCCAAGCAGCAAGGCACCACCGTCCCGTCCACCAAAATAGCGACATGTGTGTCCAATGCATAGCAAGAGCGACTCGTTATATCCAGACGGACGGCACCCGGCCAAGAGAAACGTGCCGCATTCTGAAGGAACACATGTGGCATCAGCTTAATATTTCGTTCGGAAAGGCGATTCTCATCTATCGAGGAGGCAAACTCACGATTGATGGCATCCAGACAGAAACGATTAAAACCGGAAGAGAGCTCAGACCCCTGATTCCACAACCGCATGGAGATATAACTATCCAACGATTTCTGACGGGCAAAAGAAAATACGGAAGAGAGATAGGACGACCATTCGTCCGGACTCACATTTTCTTCTGCATCATGAAGCGAGATATTGAACTGGCGAATGGGAGAGTCCAAGAGATAATCCAACCGTTTGGACAACAACGCACCATTTGTAGTCAGATTGATATGGAATCCCGCATCATGAGCCAACGCCACCAACTTTTCGAAATCAGGATGAAGAAGAGGTTCGCCCAATACGTGTAGATAAATATAATCCGTATAGGGTTTTATAGAAAAAAGTATCGCCGAAAAATCTTCCGGCGATATAAACTTTTTAGCCCGTTTCGACTTGAAACAGAAACTGCACGAGAAATTACAGACATTGGTAATCTCTATATATACCTTCTTAAAACGCATTAATCGTATTTGAATATACCTTTATTGTATGCAGACTTCAACCACTTGTTATATTGGAATTTGTAACCAACTCCGACAAGCAGGCCCATATTATAGGTCTTTGTGAAACCCTGTTCGTAACCTACGAAACCATACATGCCATTCAGATTAGCGACACCAAGTGTCTGAAGTTCATAAGCTGCACGTATCTGAATACCCCAATCGAACTTCTCCGCCAAACCGTCATACCCTAAGGTAGACTCTCCATCACATTTGCCACCTATACCACCTGCGAAGTAAGGCCCGACACCCGGAGACAACTGACCAGGACCTATGTTTTGAAAATTATAATAGGCCAAGATTGGCAGTTTTATATACATTGCATTTGCGTCACCTAACAAGTCAGTACCTGTTCCCTCGTAAGAGAATAGGAGTTCTGGTTGAACTGACCACTTAGGCGTAAGCATCATCTCGGCCACACCTCCCAACCGGAACCCCGGTTTGAATGAAGTTCCAAAATCCGAAGAGTAATCACCATTCCATTTTGTCATACCAAATCCAGCAGTCACACCGAATCTCACTTTGACATCCTCTTGAGCCTCCACTGTTGACAAGGATACTGCCAGCAACAAAGAAAGAGTAAAAAATATCTTTTTCATTGAATAGAGTTATTATTATTTACACTTTTAATCCAACACATCATCACCATCAGCACTATTGATTAGATTCATCATCGAAACAATGAAATTCAAGACAATAAAAGCCAATCTCTTTGCGACAAAGTTATTTAAATTTTCATAATATCACAAAAGTAATCAAAAAAAGAAATGAGAAATCATAAATTAAAGACAGAAGTCCATTATTGCCATCATCTTCATTTCAGAAACGAGGAGCGGCACTTCACTCCTCTTCCTGCTTCGAATGATGCGGTTTTCCCTGCTTGGCACGCACCCGACTAAGTGTTTCCGGAGTGATGCCCAAATAGGATGCTATATATAAGGAAGGAACTCGAAGAAGCACCTTAGGTATTTTCTCCAACAGCCTCTCATATTTCTCCTCCGCCGTCTCAAACTGTAAAGAATCGGCTCTATGCTGGGACATAATCAGCGAATATTCCATTATTTTTCGATACGTAACCTCTATTTCATGGTATTTGTCGCAGAGGTTGTCCACATTGTCTTTAGACAATGCGTAGATCACGGTCGGCTCCAACGCCTCTACTATCAGATGGCTTGGCTGACGGGTAAAGAAGCTCTCGATAGAAGTGAAGGCTGTACCCTCCGGCGCTATGAACTCGGTGACATCCTTTCCTTTCTTAAAATAGAAGATGCGCACTAGGCCGCTGTTCACAAATCCCCAATATTTGCAGACGTCTCCCGCCTTCAGAAACTGCTCGAATTTTTTAATTTCAAAAACTTCAATCATTGAAATCGCCTCATTCATCACAGACGGAGGCAAAGTTACATCTCCCATTATCTTTCGAATCTGAGATTGTATAAATTGTAAATCTAATTCATGTCGCATACTATTCCACAGATTAAATAAAAAGACTAAAATCCACAATAGGATAGAAGGATTCATTACGCAAAACAAAATGTATTGAATGAAAATCCACCTTAATTTATATACTATTATTTTTTCCTTATTGACATAGCAAATATATCAATAATTCTTATTCGAGAAAATTTTATAGACAAAAATCAATAAATCCGAAGAACGTTTTTTTCTCTTTTTATAAAATGTAGGAATTGGCCTTTAGAATTATCCCTTAACTCTCATACTCAAAATACAGTTTGTAAAAATGCAAGCCCTTACTATTGTCAAATCCTTTTTCTATAAAGCGCTGACCACCGTGTACATAGACATGAAAGTTCTTGTCCAACTTCAGAACCGATTTAAAACTTTTATTCTCCTTCTTCACTATATCGGGAGATATTTTGAACTCTTCGTCAAAATGGACATCATTCTCCTGCCCATAGAGATCCTTATATTCATTAAACGCCTGAACCACATCCGGAGCTGCGAGGACCTCATCTTCAAACTTATCCTCGTTAAACATCGCATTGTCCTTGAAATAATTGATGGAACGGTTCAGCATATCTATCTGCTCCGTACGCGGCACCTCATTCTCTGCGGTAAACACGTTGTTTACAAACTCCTTGCAGACATTCAGATAATTCTTCGTGAAGAAGTTATTGTCCTGACGCTCCGTCAGCCCAAGAAAATCGCTCTTCCAGAACAGGGCCTCTTGCTTGCTTACCTTATCAATCAAAGATGCCACAAATCCACTCTCCCGCTCCACATCAAAAATCAGGCATCCCTTATCCATCTTCCTCACATTGATACCTTCCTCACAGTCTATATCAAACGCCTCCGTACCCGAACAGATTTTCAAATACGTCTCCTTGTTTTCTGACTTGAAGATGCCCAAACAACGAACGGACTGGTCGAAAATCTGAACATCATTGAACAATGCCAGATAAAATTCGCCAGCCTTTATCTGTGGATGCGACGAGTTTTCATAGAGATATGACGCCAACACCCTGGAATGTTCATAAAACAAATCCGGATTGTCGAATATTGCACATACAGACTGATATACTATATTGTCGTTCACATTATTCAAACCATCAAAATGATAAAGGACAGGTTCCCTGAAGGAGGAAAGAAAATATTGTTTCAACATCTGGACAGGACTATCCTCCTCCAAATCCATACATTTCTTGGAATAGACATTCTCCGTATTTTCCGTACGGGATCCTATCTTGTGGATAACAAGCTTATCTATATTCGCATTTACAATATCAAACAACATAATCAAAAAACAATTAATTAAACGATTTTCACAGGAAGGCAAACCACCCTCCCTATCTATATTCCCGTCTTGACTTCCTTATTATGTCCGGAAGTTCATTATATAACTCCTGCATATCATGATAAACGACCCCGGCACCATTACCGGAAAGTTCTTCATCTTTCAGAATGCCGGTATTGACAGCCACCGTAAAAATGCCGGCACTGACCGCAGACTTCACCCCCAACGGCGCATTCTCCACAACGATAGCTTGATTTGCAGAATAGGCCCCTTTCTTCAACGCCATCAAGTAGGGTTCAGGATCCGGTTTGCCTCTCTTCACATCAAAAGCCGTCACCATCTTTTCCCGATGAAAAACATCAGGAAAATAGTGGTTCAACTTATCCAATAACGACAACTGGCCAGAACCTGTGACGATGAAGATGTCCAAGCCTGCCGATTTCACCGTCCGTAGAACGTCCATTATATGATTCATTGGCAATGCTTGCGGCAGGGATTCAAAATACTGAGACTTCACCTTATATATCCGTTTGCACTCCTCCTCGGACGCATCGCGCCCCAACTGGCGGGTGAACGCATCACGAATAGTAGAGGCGCCCGTCATCCCTTCGCGCATATATGCATCGTAGGCACTAAACTCTATGCCCAAGTCCGAAAACGCAGAACACCATGCCTTGGCATGGTTGGACATGGAGTCAAAAAGGACACCATCCATATCGAAGAAGACCGCCTTCAGATCCATGTCTTCTAATTTATCTAAATCTATAATCATCAGCTTCTATACTACTTAACAGAGAACTACAATCAAAACTTATAAGCGACACCTAAAGATACTGCTTCCCAAAACTGTGTTTTTGCCACCGGATATCCCAGCTTCCATGCGTCTGCGGTCTTCTGTCGGTTCTCCTTCTCCACATTTTTATTGGCCTTCGTCTCCGCATTGTCATACTTCAACTGTGTACGTAACGAAACATTGACATACTTGGTCACCTTCAAAGAAAGTTCCAGCTTCCATTTCACATACCATCCATGAACATCT
>Ga0172377_10004808_pt1 | contig 13854 bp, 10 predicted proteins | sample Pumphouse3metaG_FD_119749 | JGI IMG/M metagenome (GOLD analysis project Ga0172377, IMG submission 119749) | Leachate microbial communities from a municipal landfill in Southern Ontario, Canada - Pumphouse #3 metaG | ecosystem: Engineered > Solid waste > Landfill > Unclassified | place: Canada... | reverse complement strand
TGATATATGGATGCAATAGCAAATTCTTTTCCTGAGTATTGGGTAATAATAGGTAATGTGGTATCCATAGTTGTAGCACCCCCTACTGATATAGGAGCTAGTTTTCCAAAGTATTTTACTAAAGATGGAGCTAGAAGCAAAGCTATAATTTCTCTTATTATGTTAGATAGCAAGGCTATAGTTCCTAACTCTGCTCCTTTATATTCAGTTATGAAAATGCTTGATAATGAGTAATATCCAAAACCAGAACCTATTGCCATGCAGGTTGAGGCTGTACGATGTGGAAGGAATAAACTAACAATAAAACATCCGAGTAGTGTTCCTATAATAGTAGCTAAAGGGAGTAGTAAAAGGCGATAATTAATAGTGCGGAAGCCTTTAATTGTTTTTGAATCATTGCCAATGCCTAGTCCAACTAGATACATTAATCCGCATAAAATATAAAAGCTCACATTACTATCAGTTAAACTAAAGGGAATCCATTCGTAGTGCCCTACCACAATTCCAATAAGGAAAAACAAAATAATGATTATACTTCCTTTCATATTCAATTCTGCTTTTTTTGAATGAAAAACCAAAGAAGCCAAGCAAACAAAATACTTCCTATAACTGCACCAATAGTAATAACAATAGCTTCTATGCCTAATGTGTTAAAGTTTTGAAGTATGCTTTTATTTTCCCCTACTTCCACCCCTAGTATAAAGAGTAGTGAGCAAATAAGTCCCATAATAGGTAAGTTCACTTTTAAGGTTTTACGTTTTTGTATAATGAACCCCGTAATAACACCCAAAAATAAAATTCCTATAACGATTAACATAACTCTATTTTTTAGTAGAATGAAGTTTAATAGCTTCAATATTAAAGCTGTTATTGCAGAGGATTGAACCCTTTATAGTGCAATTAACTCTAGCATAAGCACTATATAAATGTGAAAATACAAAAAGGTGAACAATATTGAAAAGCTATTTATATAATTAATGCATTGCTGTTTGGAAAGTGTACATTGTTATCTCTCAGGTTTGAATAAATAAAGGCCCAATTCACTGAATGCATATGACTAGGGCAAGTTAAGCACTTGACTAGGTCATCCGTGGCAGATGCCCTAGACCTTTTGATTTAAGACGTTTTAGGGATTAACGAAGAAAACAAAAAGGCTCATTTAGAATAGTCCAAATGAGCCTTTTAATGAAAAAGAATGAAATTATTATCACTGAAATTTAATTAATACCACCACCTAACGCTCTGTATAAATTAGTAACTGCTTGCAATTGTTCTAGTTTATCATTTACTTGATTCAATTGAGCTTCGAGTAATCCTTGTTGTGCACTGAGAACCTCAAGATAAGTAGCTAAATCAGCTTGTAGTAGTTCTTGAGTGTCAGCTACAGCTTTCTTCTGAGCTTCTACTTGGATGGCACGATCTGCATTTTTCTTTGTCGAAGATTCGTATGTAGTAAGAATATCAGAAACTTCTTTTCCTGCCATAAGAACAGCCTTTTCAAATCCTATTAACGTTGCTCTTTCTTCAGCTTTAGCCACATTTAATTGTGTAATTAGCTTTTTTCTTGCAAACAGAGGTTGTGTTAATCCCCCAGCAATACTTGCAATTAAATTTTCAGGCTTAAAAAAGTTACTCAACCCGTTAATAGTAGAGTATCCAATTAATCCTGAAGTTAGATTGATTGAAGGGTAGAAACTAGCTCTTGATGCATTGGTTAATTCAAAAGCAGATCTAAAAGCCAACTCAGCTTGTTGAACATCTGGTCTTTTAGCTAACATTTGAGCTGGTACACCTATTGATAAATTGGTTTTTACCATTTGATTTGCAATGGTACTCCGTTGAATAGCAGCAGCCGGTTCTCCTAACATAACCGATAAAGCATTTTCTAGATGCGTTATGTTTTTTTCTAATTCAGGTACTGATGTTTTAGTACTATGAAGTAGCGCTCTAGTTTGTTCTATAGCAGCAGAAGTTGTATAACCAGCTTCTTTCATTGCAATAGTAGTTTCTAACGTTTGATGTAGTAACCTTATCATATCCTGAGTTACTTCTAACTGCTTATCTAAAGCTAAAAGAGTGTAATAACTAGTAGCAATGTTGGAAATTAATGAGGTTTGTACCAAGTTGCGTCCTGCATAACTATTTAACATATCAGCATAACTTGCTCTTGATTGTCTATTTAATTTTCCCCAAACATCTAGTTCCCAGCTTGCTACAACCCCCAATGTGTAGGTCTCTTTGTGGTAAGCTAATGAATTACGATCTTTTGGCATTCCAGTGAGTGGATCGGCACTACTTAACCGAGTTTGATCAACTTGTGCTGTCAATGCAAGTTCTGGAAAATAATTTGCACGCGCTTGTCCTAAAACAGCTTCCGCTTGTTTAATTCGTTCTTGAGTAATAAGCATGTCGTGGTTGTTACTTAATCCTTTCTGAATATATCCTTGTAGAATAGGATCAGAATAAAATTCCATCCACGGAATATTTGCTATGGTCGCAGTATCTGTAGAGGCTTCATCTCTATAGATGTCATCAATACTTAACTTAGGAGTAGAATACCGTTTTGTTACTTGGCAAGAGCTTAAACTAATTAGGAGGATAGCCCCTAATAGAAAAGTGTCTTTTATATGTTTTGTTTTCATCTTCTAATTTTTTATTGTTCTATTTGTTTTGGTTTACCCACAATCCACTCTTGTAGATATTGAAATAAAATGTAGAAGGCGGGTATAATAAATACACCAATCAGTGTACCAACTAACATACCACCTACAGCACTAATACCTACCGATTGGTTTCCTGTAGCACCTGCTCCCGTAGCAAACATCAAAGGTAGTAATCCAAAAATTAGAGCAAACGAAGTCATTAATATAGGCCTAAATCTTGCTACTGCTCCATTAATTGCCGATCGTACAATACTCTGTCCTTGCTGACGTCTTTGAACCGCATATTCAACAATTAAAATAGCATTCTTGGCTAATAAACCAATTAACATTACCATAGATACCTGAACATAAATATTATTTACTATTCCTTTAGAAGAGCCAAAAAGATTTAGGAAAATAAAAACTCCAGCTAGTCCAACGGGGATAGAAAACAGAACCGATAAGGGGGTAATGTAACTCTCGTACAGAGCAGAAAGAAGCAAGTATACAAATAGAATACAGATAAAGAATATGATTCCCAGTTGAGAATTATCGCCAGCTTCTTCACGAGTCATTCCTGAATACTCATACCCATATCCATGAGGCAGTGTTTGTTCTGCTACTTCTTTCATTACATTAATCACATCACCAGTACTATATCCCTGTGCAGAATTTGGTATAATATTAACATCCATAGATTGGAACATATTGAAACGATTAATCATTTGCGGTCCCGTTATGTCATTGATGGTAATAAACTCACTGATAGGAGCCATTTCTCCAGTAGGAGTCTGTACAAATAAGCCATGTAAGTCTTCTAGTTTCTCTCTATATTCGGGTGCTGCTTGAATCATAACTCTAAACTGTTTACCATATAGATTAAAATCGGATACATACATACTACCAATGTATGCTTGTAGCGTTGACATAATACTATTTAGAGTAAGTCCTGCTTCTTTAATTTTAGGAATGTTAGCTTCGATTTCTTTCTGAGGAAAGCTAGGATTAAAAGTAGTCATAGCTACTAATACTTCATCTCTTTTATTCATTTCAGCTAAGAATCCATTTGTAATATCGTAGAAGTCAAGCATATTACCTCCTGTTCTATCTTGCATTTTTACTTCCACTCCCGTACTCATACCAAATCCTTGCAATGTAGGTAAACCAAAGAATAAGAACGTTGCATTATTAATATCTTTCGTTTTCTCTGTTAACAGAGCTGCGAATTCAGCAGAAGAAAAGTCTCTATTGTTCCAGTGACTTAATTTATAAAAAATAGTACCATAAGAGCTAGACATCCCTCCAATACCTCCCAAGAAGTTTACTCCGTTAATGTCTGTAACAAACTCAACTCCTTCCATATCTTCAGTTAATTTTAGCACTTGTTGAACTATAGAATCAGTTCTTTCTAGTGATGAACCTGGAGTAAGAGAAACCAAACCTAGAACACTACCACTATCTTCTTGTGGAACAAAACCAGCAGGTGTTGTTTTTAATTGATAAAAAAGAAAAAGTCCAGCTACTGCAACAACAGCAACGGCAATCCATCGATTGGTCTTTCTACTTAAGAAATTTAAAGAAGATTTGTATTTAGTTGTTGCTGCATTGAAACCTACATTGAATAAATGGAAAAAGCGTTGGAGAACATTTTTTTTCTTTAGATTTGCATCTTTTGGCTTTAAAAATAAGGCACAAAGAGCAGGACTTAATGTTAATGCGTTCACAGCAGATATAGCAATTGCAATAGCTAAGGTTAATCCAAATTGCTTAAAGAATACACCTTGAGTTCCTCCAATAAAGCTAACAGGAATAAATACCGATGCCATAACTAACGTAATAGAAACAATAGCAGGAGTAATTTCCTTCATGGCAGAAACTGTAGCTTTTTTAGGATCGGTTTCACCCCCTTCCATTTGAGCATGAACAGCTTCAACAACAATAATAGCGTCGTCCACCACAATACCAATAGCTAAAACCAGAGATAATAACGTCAATATATTTACTGAGAAACCTAATACTTGAATAAAAAAGAAGGTTCCTATAATTGATACTGGAATAGCAATAGCGGGTATAATTGTTGACTTAAAATCTTGTAGGAAAATAAATACCACTAAGAATACTAAAAGTAAAGCCTCAATAAATGTAGTAATAACCTTAGACATTGATGCAGATAAAAACTCGTTAGCATCCATCATATAGGCCACTTCAATACCAGGAGGAAAGTCTTTGGCCGCTTCATCTACAACTTCTTGCACTTTCTTAATTAGGTCTTGTGCATTTGATTCAGCTGTTTGACTAATAGAAACGAATACCGATTCGTGCCCATTAGTTGATGAAGTTATGGAGTAATTTAATGATCCTAGTTCTACATTAGCTATATCTTTTAGTCTTAAAATGTGTCCATTTTCTGAGCGAATAACAACATTTTCAAACTCTTCAGCCGATTTTAATCTACCTGTATATTTTAAGCTGTATTGAAAGGCTTGATTACTATTTTCACCTAATTCACCAGGAGCAGCTTCTATGTTCTGATCTCTTAATGCTTGGATTACTTCAGCTGGTGTAATTAAATACGAGGCCATAATATCAGGCTTTAACCATACCCTCATAGAGAAGTCTTTTGCACCTAAAACCTCAGCTTCTCCAATACCATAAATTCGTTTTATTTGTGGTAGTAAGTTTACGTTAAGGTAGTTTTGTACAAACTCAGCATCATAGTCTGGATTTTCAGAATAGACAGACATCATAAGAATATAACTACTTAATCTTTTTTGAACCGTAACTCCCATTTCATTCACTTCAGCTGGAAGTAAAGGAGCAGCTCTAGAGACTAAGTTTTGCACGTTAACTGCCGCAATATCGGGATCAACTCCTTTTTCAAAGAATATTTGAATCGATCCAATACCACTATTAGAAGCTGTAGATGTCATATAGGTCATACCCTCAACTCCATTTACTTGCTCTTCAATGGGAATAATTACACTATTCATTACTACATCAGCATTAGCTCCAGGGTACTGAGCTGTAATACTTACGGTAGGAGGTGCAATATCAGGATACTGTTCAACAGGTAGTGTAGCTATTCCGATGATACCTAGTGCAACGATCAATATTGATATTACAGTAGATAATACGGGTCTTTCTATAAATGTTTTAATCATTTGTTCTAGTTTTATTGATTTACAGCAAGGTCTTGGTAGCTAATTTTTTGACCATTGCGGAGGGTAATAATTCCTTCAGCTACAATTCGCTCTCCTTCACTTAATCCTTGAGTAACAGCATAGTTATGGCCATCGGGAGTAGGAAGTACTTCAACCACCCTTTGTCTTACCGTGTCATTTTCTACTACATAAGCCACTCTTTTATTTAGTTGGGCGAAAGTGGATTTTTGTGGAATTATAAAAGCATTTTCAACTACTCTAGGAGTAATAACCTTAGCACTTGCACCACTTCTTAATAGTCCTTTTTTATTTGGAAACTCAACACGAAAATTTGCCGATCCGGTTCTAATATTTAGTGACCCAGTAATTGTTTCTAATTTTCCTTTTTCTTCATAAATTGAACCGTCTGCTAAAATCAATGAAATTTCGGGGGCATTGTTTATTTTTTCTTGTTGTGTTTCTCCTTTGAGATTATTTAAATAGACAGCCAATTCTTTTTCATTAAGCGAAAAGTGTGCATAAATGTTACTTGTATTAGCTACCGTGGTTAGTACATTAACAGAACTAACTAAACTACCTAGACGGTAAGGTATTTCACCTATTAATCCATCAACAGGGCTAATTACATGAGTCCATCCTATGGTTGCTTGCGCATTTTTTAATGCAGCTTCAGCTTGTGCTAATCCAGCTAAAGCAGTTTGTAATGCATCTTTAGCTTTCTCCAATTGAACTTGACCTACAATGCCTTTTTCAGCTAAGGGACGAATGCGATCTACATTCATTTGAGCAGTATTGACTTGTGCTTCTGCACTTTTTAATCCAGCTTTTGCTGTTGTTAAAACCTGTTCTGCTTGAGGGGAGTTAATCTTAAATAAGCGTTCTCCTTTTTTTACTTCAGCTCCTTCATCTATATAGATTTCATCGATAAATCCATCAATTCTGGGACGTATTTCAATGTCTTGTTGTCCTTTAATTGTAGCAGGAAATATATTTTCTAAGGTGGCATTTTCTCTACTTACTACGAGCGTAGTATAAATGTTCTCTTTTTGTTCTACCTGAGCCTGTTTCTGACTACACGAGCCAAGTATTCCTACTGATAGAATTATAAATGCAATTTGTACAATCTTTTTCATACTTTTTTTATTGTTTCAGTTTAAAATCATATCACAATAAGAGTATAGAACGCTATACTCTTAGTTTTAAGGGATTATGTTTTTCTGATAATTAGTAGCTAATGTTAAGGAGAATAATCATTTACCGTATTATTCTGCTACAAAGATGGTGTTAATAAGAATCTATAGAACTATCTATGTTTCCCAAAAAATGTTCTAAATGGCTTATTTTTGATGACCTTATGTATTAAGGTTCTTTTCTTTGTTTTTGAAACGTAGAACCCCATGTTTGTAAGAGGCTTTAACTCCTCTACTACTTGGGCGTTACTTTTGTGGCGTAATATAGTCTTTGCTGAAGCACAATCCTGTTTTTTGTTTATTCTTATTATATTAAATTACAAAAACAGTAAGCGTGTGTTTTATAAACCCTTACTCTATATGCTGTGTAGATGCTATTGTTATAGCAAATAATAGGTGTATTCTATTTTGTTTATTCCTTCTTAGAAAACCGAACAGTACTTTTGGGTTTATTTTAGAGAAGTTATGGAAAAAAAGGTATTTGCGGTTGTTTTTTTGAGTTATTTGTGAATTTATTAGATGGCTAAATGAGATAAGTGTTGTATCTTTTAATTGAATTTAAGCATGTTCAATATGGCCTTTTATTTAATGTTGATAATGAAAAAAAACAGCTGGCATGAATAGAAAATTTTCGAATGTTTCTTTTAAATCGATTGCAGACTCATCGGTAATGATTAAACATTTTATGATTAGTGATATTTCTAAGGTAGTCCCTTATATCTCTTTAAATCATCCCATTACATTTGATGGAATGATTCTTGCCATTTGTTTAAAGGGAAAGGCTAGAATAAAAATTAATTTTAGAGAGTATAAAGTTGAAACAAACTCAGTGATAACAGTAACACCTAATTGTGTTGTAGAAGCTTGTGAGACATCTTCTGATCTTACGTTCCAATTATTATTAGTTTCTATTGATTTTTTGATTGGTTTTTCATTCCCTAATGAATTCAATTTTTTTCGCTCCATTACAATTAATCCAGTTATTGGAATGTCAAAAGAAAATATACCATCATTATTATTGTATTTTGATGTTATAGAAAAAAAATTCAATGAAGATGAACATTTATTTACTCATCATATTGTTAGAACAATGTTCTTTTCTTTATTACTGGAGTTGGCAAAAGTATATTATGACAGAGGAGATTTAGAAGAGAGTGAGCTCAAATCAAAAACTAGAGGTAAGGAGATCTGTGAGCAGTTTTTTAAGTTGTTAATTGTTCATCATAAAAGAGAACGTAAGGCAAAATTTTATGCAGAACAATTGTGTATAACTAGTAAATACTTATCTGCAACGTTAAAACAGCACACAGGAAAAACGGTAAGTGAGTTAATAAATGATGCTGTTATTGTTAGAGCTAAATTGTTACTCAAAACAACCTCTGATACTGTTCTAGAAGTATCAGAGCGATTGAATTTTTCAACGCCTTCTTTTTTTGGAAGGTATTTTAAGCAATATACCTCTATGACTCCTTTAGAATATAGGGAATCAAACTAATATTTCATTCAATAGAGGAGTTAAAATAGTTTGCTCTTTAGATTCATCTAAGTCGTAAACTTCAATATGCCAATTCCTGCAAAACATATTTACCTTTGTAGTAACATTGTCCATATATAAACAATTAATTTCATTCCGAAGAATCCATAAGGCAAGATGATTTTCATCTTTTATAAATACTTTATCTGATACAACTTGAACAATTTCATCGTTTTCTATTGTTACTATGTGAGCGTTTCCCACTAAGTTATTTTGTTTATCTTCAATACAGATTGCAATAATCATAAGCGTAATACGTTAAAGTTTTGATACTAAATTCTAGTAACATCAAAGTAAGGCATATGTTTTCGTTTTTATCTTATCTAATTAGCTTATCAGATGTCCTAATTAGCCACTCAAACGCTAAATATCTAAAAAATAAGTAAAATAGTACATCTTTTTTGCAAAATAGTACACTGAGATGTAAAGTATTTAGTTCATATTTGGAATAGAACTAAATCAGAATAATATGGATTTAATAACATTAGCAATACATAGAAAAGAGAAGGCTACAATTATAGAAAACCTGTTGAAAAATAATAGTATTTATGTGTGTGTTGAGGAATTTATAGAAGATGAAAAGTCAACGAATACTTTTACAAGTTATCGTATTAGAATTAAAAAAGAAGACCTTAACAATGCGTTATTAATTATTGATAAATTTAATTTGTTTGGTTCAAGAGAGTCGTTGGTAGAGTCAGATAATGGATTGAAACGAATTCTTGTAGCTGTCGATTTTTCCGCCTACTCTATAAATGCTTGTGGAGCTGCATTTGATTTGGCTAAAGCAATTAATGCAAAGGTTAAAATCCTCAATGTAATACCTTATATGCAATACCCTTCGCATGTTCCATTTGCAAGTAGATTAAAAGACCTTGGTGATGAAACTTTATTAGATAAGGCTAGAAAAAAGATGCTAAATCTTTGTTTTGAAATCGATCAAAAAATAACTCGGGGAGAGTTTCCATCTATTAATTATTCTTACTCCTTACGAGAGGGCATTGTAGATGAGGAAGTGTGTGTGTTTGTTAAAGAGTACGATCCTCATATGTTGGTGATTGGGACTAAAGGATTTGATGAGAGTGATACGGGTATTATTGGTGGTGTAGCGGCTGATATTATTGAGTGTACTAATATTCCAGTTTTGGCTGTTCCATTAAACTCTCCTTTAAAAGACTTTTCGGACATAAATCATATCGCTTTTTTAACGAATTTAGATGAGAGAGACTATTTCTCTTTTGTTTCTTTAACTCATATACTACAATTTAAGAAGGATATAAAAATTACATTGCTTCATGTTAATTTGAACTCGCAGAAAGAGCTAGAGAGGCAAGATGAGTTTCATGCGATGATTAAGATATTAAAAGAAAACTATCCTTGTCATCACATCGATTATAAATTAATTAATGCTGAAAATATTATTGAACCCGTATTGAATTTTGTGAGTGAAGAGAAAGTTCAGCTATTATCCTTAAACACACAGCGAAGAAACTTATTTAGTCGTGTTTTTATGCCTAGTGTATCTCGAAGGATTTTATCAAAGTCGGACACTGTTTTATTGGTATTAAGAGGTAAAAGGTTACGAGATAGTACAAGACTATAATTAGTGGATTAAAGGACTGTATAGTTATTGATTTTTGAAACGTCTAAAATGGACTATAAGGATTTCGGTTTTCTTTTCTAACTTCTATGCGAATGCCAAAACCTTTATTCGATTTTAGTTCGAATCCACCCATAAAATCATTTCGCTGCCAAGGCATACTATTAGGACTACTTATGCGTTGCCCGTTTTCGTTGTATTGGCCAAATGTATTCAGTCTGAGATTATCATTGATTTGAAACGATTTGCTTTGTAGTCGCATGGGGCTTCCTCCTCTATTGTATAGTTCGTTATAACCTCCAGTGGAGAATGTAGGAGAAGAGTAGAAGCTAGAGTAAATAGGCATTTTGTCTAATTGAAAAAGCTCGTTGTAATTAACTGTATTTTTAGGTAGTTCTAAAGAAACCTTAGGTAGCGAAGGGGGTAAAATTGAAAATAGACTCATGTCTAAAATGAAATCTCCATATTGCTTGTATTGTTTATTGGGTGTAGCAAGGCTATCTGATGGAACTTCAGATTGACTATAAGAATATAATGGAAATAGAATTACAAAAATGATTATTATATAACGTTTCATAGCCTAACAGTTTTCAATATTTCAAATATAAAAAGAAAGTCCATAAAGTGAGAATCCTTAGTACTATTTAACTAGTTCTAGAACTCCCTTTTTATTTAACTTTCTGTTTAATGTAGAATCAGAAGTTTTATTTAGAATCATTATAAACTTAAAAGATATTATGTAATGAAAAGCTCCCCTTTTCTATAAATAAGTGTTCGTTAGTTTGCTCTGTAATTAAAAATATAATAACTATGTATTTAAATTCTTTATTTAATTTTTATCATAAATTAAAACATGAAAACAGATATTGAAATAGCTAGAGAAGTAGAGTTACGAGAGATCAAAGATGTTGCTGCAGATATAGGGATTTTGGAATCCGATTTAGAGGGGTATGGTAAGTTTATGGCCAAAGTACCTGAGAAATTAATAGACTCTAAAAAAGAAGCTGAGAGTAATTTAATCTTAGTAACAGCTATAACTGCAACTAAAGCGGGTATTGGTAAGACTACCGTGTCAATAGGGCTAGCCTTGGGGTTGAATAAAATAGGGAAAAAAGCGATTTTAGCTTTGAGAGAACCATCATTAGGTCCTTGTTTTGGAATGAAAGGTGGAGCTGCAGGTGGAGGTTATGCACAAGTATTGCCTATGGAGAAAATTAACTTGCATTTTACGGGTGACTTTCATGCTATTACTTCGGCTCACAATTTAATAGCTGCTGTTCTTGATAATTATCTTTATCAAAATCAAGCTAAAGGATTTGGGTTAAAGGAAAATCTTTGGAAACGTGTAATGGATGTTAATGATAGATCTTTGAGAAATATTGTTGTGGGGCTTGGCCCTAAAACAAATGGGGTAGTAGCAGAGTCTGGTTTCGATATTACTGCTGCATCTGAGATTATGGCCATATTATGTCTTTCGAAAGATAGCAAGGATTTACGTCGTCGCATAGAGAATATTTTATTGGGTTATACTTATGATGATGAACCCTTTACTGTAAAAGATTTGGGAATAGCTGGTTCAGTAGTAGTTTTGTTAAAAGATGCCTTACATCCTAATTTGGTACAAACTACAGAAGGAACCGCTGCATTTGTTCATGGTGGTCCATTTGCTAATATAGCTCATGGTTGTAATTCAATTTTAGCAACACGGATGGCAATGACTTTTGGAGAGTATGCCATTACAGAAGCTGGATTTGGTGCCGATTTAGGTGCTGAGAAATTTTATAATATAAAGTGTAGAGTGGCTGAACTTCAACCTAAAGTTTCATTGATTGTAGCTACTACACAAGGATTAAAAATGCATGGAGGGGTAGCTTTAGATGATATTAAAGAGCCTAACATAGAAGGACTGAGAAAGGGTTTTGCTAATTTGGATAAACATGTAGAAAACCTACAATCATTTGGTCAAACGGTTATTGTAGCTTTTAATAAGTATGCAACTGATACAGATGAAGAGGTTAATGCTTTACAAAAACACTGTGCCGATTTAGGCGTTGGCTTTGCTATTAATAATGCCTTTGCTTTAGGTGGTGAAGGAGCTGTAGAGTTAGCTAATTTAGTTGTAGATACAATAGCTAAAAATCCATCTAAACCGATGCATTTTACTTACGATTCAAATGATAGCGTAGAAGAGAAAATAACTAAAGTGGCTACTGAAATTTATGGAGCAGGTACGGTTATTTTAAGTAAAAAAGCAAAGGATAAAATTAAATTAATTAATCGACTTGAATTGCAACATTATCCTGTGTGTATTGCTAAAACACAATATTCTTTTTCTGCAGATGCTAAGGCCTATGGTGTGCCTAAGGGATTTGAGTTTGAAATAAAAGACTTAGTTATTAATAATGGAGCTGAGATGATTGTGGCTATTGCTGGCGAAATGCTTCGGATGCCTGGTTTACCTCGTGAGCCCCAAGCTTTGCATATTGATATTGTTGATGGAGAAATAGAGGGTTTAAGTTAACTTTACATTTTCTTGTAGATAGAATTAAGATGGGGTTGGGGTTTATATAATAAGCCTAATCCCATCTCTTATTTATATAAGAATGAAAGGTGAATATCAGACTCTTTTTTTATATTTGTTATAAGTATAATTATTAGATAAATAGAATTTAGTATGAGCAGAATAAAGGTATGGTCGTTTTTAATTGTTTCGAGTCTATTGTTTCTTTTGAGTTCATGTGGTGGGTCAAGTAATAAGAGTTCATCTTCTGACATTAGTTTTCAAGTAGGGGATTTGCTAAATGAAGCTAGTGAATGGGTGGGTAATGAGATTGAAGTAGAGGGACTTTGTACTCATATTTGTGCGCATGGAGGAACTAAGATTTTCTTAATGGGAGACACAGATGCAGAAAGTATTCGAGTTGAGGCTAATAAATTAGGACGCTTTACAAACGACTGTTTGAATCAGATAGTAAATGTCAAAGGAGTGCTAAAGGAAGAGCGGATTGATGAGACTTATTTACAGCGTTGGGAGGAAGAATTAAAAATTCAACCTGAAAATCATGGTGAAGGAGGAGGTTGTGATACTGAAAAAGTAGCCCGAGGAGAGTCGGTTGATCAGGATACCTTAGATCGAATAACATCCTTTAGAGAACGTATTGCAGAAGAAAAAGAAAAATCGGGCAAGGCTTATTTATCTTTCTATTATATTGAAGCTATATCTTATGCAATTCAATAATAGGAACAGTAGAAAATGGATGCGTATTCTTCATCGAGATTTATCTTTTTTCTTTGCTGGGGTTATAATTATTTATGCCATTTCGGGTGTTGTTATGAATCATCGAGATACTATTAATCCGAACTTTAGGATTACGAAAAAAGAATTTAATATCAATACAACACTACCCGATAAAGAATCTATAGATCAGCAGTTTATAGTAGAGGTCCTCAAACCATTGAATGAGCATAATAATTACACAAAGCACTATTTTCCTGAAGAAGATAAGTTGAAAATCTTCTTAAAAGGAGGTTCTAACTTAGTAGTTGATTTAGATTCGGGCAGTGTAGTTTATGAATCGGTTACTAGGCGTTATATCTTAAGCTCGTTAACAAAGTTGCACTATAATCCAGGACAATGGTGGACTTATTTTGCTGATGTTTTCTCTATTTGTTTAATTCTAATTACACTTACAGGATTATTTTTAGTTCGAGGAAAATATGGTTTAAC
>Ga0172377_10004807_pt1 | contig 13861 bp, 7 predicted proteins | sample Pumphouse3metaG_FD_119749 | JGI IMG/M metagenome (GOLD analysis project Ga0172377, IMG submission 119749) | Leachate microbial communities from a municipal landfill in Southern Ontario, Canada - Pumphouse #3 metaG | ecosystem: Engineered > Solid waste > Landfill > Unclassified | place: Canada... | reverse complement strand
CTTAAGCATCAGCATCGGTTCCTCGGTTTACGGCGATTCGTCGGGACGGATTGTGATTGATGGAACCTATACGAACGGATCCGCGATCGTTTTTCCCAAAGTCCAAAGCGTCGGTGGACCCCATAGGACCGGCTACGCCTCCGTCGCTTGGACCCGGCCTTCTTTATCGGGCAACTATTGCGATGACGTGGGGGTCCGTTGCTACACCGCCGATGATTACTATCAGGATGTCCCATCGGCTTTGGGCGCGGCTTCCCCCGTCACCACGGCGATCCCGAGCGATCATTCGTCGACCATCAAACTCTATAGCGCCCACACGAATGGCTACTACACCATCCTCTCTCAGGTTGTCATCACCTATAACTGTTCCGCTTCCTAATCCTTTTCTGATGCGGAAAGAAAGGTGTCGGCTTCCTCTTTGCTTTATTCCGCCTTTAATCCCGAAAATCAAGCCAAAGGCTATGCGGCCGAGAGTCTCCACGCCGACGAAGTTTGCTTTCATGCGGTATCTGAAATTGCGAGATTAGACGGGGCTTATCTCAAGGAGCAGGGCTACGGAACCCGTTTCGTCCCTAAGACATAATTTCATTCATCGAACCGCCTTCCAAAAGGGCCCAACAGGGAATATCCCCTGCAAATTGCGCCCCTTTTTAACTTAGAGAAAAAAGAACCGGGAGGAAAACAAAAGGGTGGGGCTGGTCTTTTTCCTTCCGCCGCCCAAGAGAGAAAAAGAACGCTTGTCCTTAAAAGGGAGTGCCCTATAATGAAAAAGAAAATGAAGAGTGAAACACTCCTCAAAGAAGCGAGGGTCACCGATGGAAGAGAAAAGCGTGAAACAGGGCATCTTTTTGACTCTCGAAGGGGATGAGCACATCTCCTTTGTCTATGATCAAGCCGAGAAAAACCTCAAGATCCTGGCGGGTAGCCACGAACAAAACGCCTTTAGTTTCTTAAAGAAAGTCACAATCCTTAACCAAACCGATCACGACATCCTTTCCTCGCGCCTCCATATCGACTTCTTGCCCGCCGAAATCGTCTGCGAAGATATTCCTTTAGCCTGCTTAGAGAAAAATAAAAACACCGAGGTCACCTCCTTTCCGATCACCCTTTCGCCCCGTTACCTCTATCAGTTAAGCGAGAAGATGGCGGGGATGATGAAGATCAGCCTCGTGTCGATGGGCGGGATTGTCTTAGCCTCCGTAGAAGAAAACATCAGCCTCCTACCGATTAACGAAAGCGCGGCCGATGGGCGAAACCCAGCCATCCTTGCCTCTTTCATCACCCCGAATGACGATGAGGTGAAGAAACTGATTGCCCGAGCGGCCAAGATCCTTGAAGAAAAAACCGGGATTCCTTCCTTTTTAGGTTACCAAAGCGACGATCCCAACGATGTTCTTAAGGAGATGGAGGCGCTCTATCTCGCCCTCCAGGAAGAAGGGATCCGTTATAGCAACCCGCCCGCCAGTTTCGAGACGACCTTTCAACGGGTCAGACTCCCCTATGAAGTGATTCGCGAGAAGACGGCGACCTGCCTCGACTTCGCTCTCCTCTACGCCTCGCTCCTCGAAGGAGTCGGACTCTATCCTCTCGTCGTCCTCTTAAAAGACCACGCCATGAGCGGCGCTTATCTCAAAGAGCACTTCTACCCCGAGGCCCTCATCGACAATTCGACCTTGCTCGACAATGGGGTGTCCCAAGGGATCGATAGCCTAGCCCTCGTCAACCTCGCCGACGCCGCGAGTGGGCTGGCGCTCTCCTTTGAACAAGCCAAAAACGATGGGGCGGAGCAAATCCACCTCAAAGAGTTTGCTTATGCCCTCGATATCGCCCGCTCGAGAAAAATCGGTCTTTTGCCGATTCCCACCCCGCACGAAGTGAATGGCAAAAGCGAAATTGAGTATGAGATAAAGCCGATTAAGGAAGATGAAATCCGGACGATCAATCCCCAGGAGCAAGGGGTGATCGCCAATAAGGGCAAGAGCAAGAGCAAGTTCGATCTTTGGGAAGAAAAACTCCTCGATCTCAATATCCGCAACAACCTGATCAACCTCCATATGGGTTCGACGGCTTTGGCTTCGCGCTGCCCCGATCCTCTCGCCTTCCTTTCATCGGCGCTCGCAAGCGGCCATTTCTCGCTCCTTCCTCAGACAAGTCCGGCCAAGCGTTCGAATGAGTTCATCCCCTTTATCCTCAGCAAATCCCCCACTGATTTCGCATCGAAGGATCTGTTAAGCCAGCACTTCCTCAGCGTCTCCTCTTCGGGAGGCGAGCCAGAAAAGAGCTTGGTCTTCTTAGCAAGAAAAGCCAACACCGAAATCGAAGAGAGCGGCTGCAACCCCCTCTACTTGACCTTGGGAGCGATCGAGTGGTACGACTCCGAGAAAAGCAAGCGGCCTTATTACGCCCCGATCCTTTTAATCCCGGCCAGCATGCCCCGGCGGAAAAATGGCCAATTCTATTCGCTCGACATCGATAGAGACGGGATTCAGTTCAATACCACCCTCTTTGAGTATTTCAAAGAATTCATGGACCTCGACTTCTCGGAGTTCAATGCCTTATTTAGCGATAAAGACGAGGCGATCGACTTGCAGAGCATCTACAACACGATCCGCCGCAAAATCGAGGCCAAGAAAGGCTGGAAGCTCTTTGACAACCTCATCAGCGTCTCCCTCTTCAGCTTCGCCCACTTCGTCATGTGGAGCGACATGAAGAACTACCGCGACGTCTTCCTCCATTCGCCGATCGTCCGCTCGATGGTGGCTGGGCAAAAAGAATGGGCGGACGTGCCAGAGATCCCGCTTGCCTCGCTCGATGAAAGCGTCGCCCCGGAAGAGGTTTTCGCGCCTTTGAGCGCCGACTCCTCCCAACTTGAGGCGATCCTTTCAGCCGAAAAAGGCGAATCCTTCGTCCTGGACGGCCCGCCGGGCACCGGCAAAAGCCAAACGATCGCCAACATCATCGTCAATGGCATCGCCCAGGGCAAAAAGATCCTTTTCGTCGCCGAAAAGGAAGTCGCCCTCGAAGTGGTCAAAGCTCGACTCGATCAGCTGGGTCTTGGCTCATTCTGTCTCCAGATCCATTCCGCCAAAGCCAACAAGAAGGACGTCCTGTCCCAGCTTTCTTCGGCTTTGGCCTTAGGCCAGACCAAAGCGCCGGAAGACTTCTTCAAAGAAGCCAACGCGATCAAAGCGGAACGCGCGAGCCTCAATCTTGAACTCGCGAAGCTTCATGCCTCGCGTGGCTTTTACGTCTCGATCTACGATGCGATCCTGACCTACTTCGCCGAAGAAGAAGAGGCGAAGAAAATCACGATTAGCGAAGATTACGCCCGCAAGATGAACGAAGAAAAAGAAGCGGCCGTAAAGAGTAACCTCAGCGAGATAGCCCGCTATGGGAAATCCCTTGGGGGCTACCACGATAACGTTTTCTTACCTTTCGCCTCTTTAACCTATTCTTTAGAAAGCCGCGATGCCCTCTTTGAGAGCCTCGAAGGCTACTGCCCCCTCCTCGACCGTCTGGCGAATTCGTATGCGAGTTTTCTCGCTGCTCATCTGCCGGGCTTAGAGGCCTCAAAAGCCAATCTCTATCCGCTCTATGGTCTCTTGCTCGCCCTCCAGAAGAAAGGCGAGATCATGAAGGATGTCCTCGCAAACGCTCGCTTTTTAGCTAGTGAGAAAATAAGCGAAGACTACCTGAATGATGTCGGGGTCTATCTTCAACATAAAACCACGCTGGCAACCCTATTTAACGACAGCGTTTTCGCCCTCGATGAAAAGCGGCTACTCGAGCGATGGAAAGAAAAAGAAACGCTCGCTTTCTTCCCCCGCCTCAAGACGGAGATCACACTCTTAAAAACCTTGAGAGCCAGTGCCAAAAACCCAAAAGACATCAGTAAGAAAAACTACGTTGATCTTTTAACGAAGGTCAAGGAAGCCAACGAGGAGAAGGCGGCCTTGGCAAGAGCCGACGGTTTCCTCAACGATCTCTTCCCTCGCGTCGAAACCGAGAGCCTTGAACTTTATCAAAAGGATGTCGCGGCCTATCATGACACCCTTGCCGTGGCAAAGATCCTCGACCGTTTCGTTTTCACACCGACGTTCTCTTTAGCGCAACTCAGCACTTTCGCCTACGCCTATAAAGCCTCGCCCACTGACTTATTTGCCAATGACGTGACCAGTTTCCTCAAGGATGTTGAAGACTTCGCCTCGCTCAATCTCTCTTTGAGAAAGAAGTACGGTTTTGATGGCTTCTCTCTCCCCGATCAGCCCCACTACTTTAGCGCTTTGTCTTTCTCGCTCCTCGAAGCCAAAAGTCACGCCCTCCGTTTGGGCGAATGGGTCAGCTTCCTCACCTTGCTTAAGCAAGGCGAGCCGCTTTTGCCGCCCGAGCTTCTTTCCGCCTATAAAGAAGGCGCCCTCAACGAAGACGAGCTCTACCCCGTCTTTAAGGGGGCCCTCGCCTATCGAATCGTCGTCGCCGGATTGAAAGAAGAAAATCTCTCTTCGCTCAACGCTCTTTCGAGCGAAGAGAAGATCGCGCACTACAAAGAAACGATCGCCCGCTACCGCGAACTCCAAGTCCAAGAATGCGCGGCTAGGGTCAGCGCCAAATACCCCTCGAACGCCGTCAAATACGCCCGGAGCGCTTTGGCCACTTCGCTCAAGCGTTATTGCGCTTCGTCAGGACGGGGCCGCTCCTTGCGCGGCATTTTCGACGAGTGTGGCGGCCTCATCAAGGATCTTTGTCCTTGTTTTCTCATGTCGCCTTTATCGGTCGCCCAGTATCTCGCCCCGGACAAAGAGGGGTTCGATATCGTGATTTTCGATGAGGCTTCGCAGATCCAGACCTCGGAAGCGATCGGCAGCTTAGCCCGGGCCCATTCGGCGGTGATCGCCGGGGACCAAGAGCAGATGCCGCCCTCGAACTACTTCGAAAGCACCTTCTCCTTCTTCGATGAAGGGGGCGATGACGCCTCCTCGGAGGATCTTGAAAGCTTCCTCGATGACGTGATCGCTTTAGGCTTACCCCGCCACCGGCTCAACTGGCACTACCGGAGCCACCACGAATCGCTCATCGCTTTCTCGAACAAAAGCTTCTATGGCAATAGCTTGCTTTCTTTCCCCTCCCCTAGCGCCCAGGAATCCCAAGTCCGCTTCCGCCAAATCGGGGGCCATTACGAGCCGGGGAGAGGCATCAACAAAGACGAAGCGAAGGCCATCGTCAAAGAGATTTTGCTGCGCTTAAAAGATCCTGCGCTCGCCCAGAAGAGCATCGGGGTCATCACCTTCAACGAGAAACAAGAGAACCTCATCGAAGATTTGCTTCAAGGCGCTTACGACAAAGATCCAACGCTTTCGTCCACCCCGGGTGGCGAAAGCATCTTCGTCAAGAACCTCGAAAACGTCCAAGGCGATGAAAGGGATGTGATTCTTTTCTCCATCTGTTTCGCCCCCGATCCTCAGACGCGTGTGATGCCGCTCAACTTCGGCCCCCTAAGCCGGGAAAAGGGCGAGCGGCGCCTCAATGTCGCCATCTCCCGCGCCCGCGATGAGATGATCGTCTTCGCCTCATGCGAACCCGAAGATATCCGGGCGGAGCGGGCCCTCAATCAGGGCGCGAGTTATCTCAGAGCTTTCCTCTCTTATGCCAAGTTCGGGGCGAAAGTCCTCAGCAATAACGCCGCCGGTTCTTCCTATGAAGAAGGGGCTTCTTTGGCCCCTTATCTTGCAGCTGACTTGCGAAAAGAAGGCTACGAGGTCGACACTGATGTCGGCACCTCGCTCTTCCGAATCGACATCGGCATCAAGGACCCCTCGAATCCGAAAGAATACGCGCTTGGCATCGTGATGGATAATGCCTCTTACGCCCGCAGCGTCACCTGCGTCGATCGGAATGTGATCCAGCCGATGATGCTCTCGCGCCTCCACTGGTCGATCTTACGGGTTTGGTCGGTCGAATACCTCGACCATGGCCCCGAAGTGGTTGCCCGGATCAAGGAAGCTTTAGCCCATCCTCTCCCCACAAAAGAAGAGAAAGTCCCCGAACCCCATTCCCCCGCCATCCTCTTTCCGGCCGAACTCCGCAATCCTTATCCCCATCAAATCCCCTATGTCGAAGCGATGAAGACGAGCTTAGGCAGCTTATTGGTCTATAAGGCCGTCGAAGTGATCGTCAACGCCGAGGCGCCGATCGCCTTTTCTCTCCTCAAGAAACGGGTTCGTGACTTCCTGTCGCTTTCGCGGATCACCCCCACCGTCGACAAGCAAATTCGCAGTACTCTTGTTGCCTTCTCGTGCCATGGCGAAGAGATCAAAGGGAGCAACATCTACATCTGGGCCCCTGGCCAAGATAAAGACAGCTACCCCTATTTCCGCATTGGCGGGGACCGCGAGCTGAACGAAGTGCCTTATCAGGAGATTGCCAATGCGATGGAAGATATCCTCACGCTCCAAGGGCCGATGAGCCCCGAGGACCTCTTCCGCTTGGTCAACGAGCAATTCGGAAGCAACGTCCTCGGCGATAAAAGCCGGAGTTATCTCTCGCTTTGTTTACGGGCAGGCCTCAAGCGGAACCGCAACCACCTCGAAATGGACGAAAGCGAAGTTCATATCAAAGCCTAAGACGAAGCTAAGCAGAATCCTCATGTTTTTAAGGACCTGCTTTTTGTTTTAACGTAAAAAACGAGAGGGAAGAAGCTCTCTCGTTAAAGAACAAACAAAAAGGCGCTAGAGTCTAAGAGCGAGTATCCCAACGCGAAGACCGCGGGATACTAGGCCCAATTAGGCTAGATAGCACCTCTACTAATCGCCCAACGCGAAGTCGGGGATTCCGAACAGCCCATTGTTCAAGCAATGTCTTTCGGGTCCACTATAATGACAACTCTTTCAAGAAAATTCAAGGAAAATGTAAGCGGTTGCAAAAACTTTACAATGCCTCATTCGAAACTTGATTCGGTCCAGCAGTTTTCTATGACTCGTTGGCCTTTTGCGTTCTTTCTCTCCCCGGTGGGGCCATTGCTCGTTTTTTCGCCATCTCTCTCAAACAACAGGCCATCCGATCCTTCGCTCCTGCCTCCTTCAGCAAGAAAGATATCCCTCAAAATAGCTTCGAGCTCAAAGAAAGAACGCTGGCCGACGTCCCCTCTTGGGCTCCGCCCTTGTTGGCCAAAAACCAAAGACAAGCATAAAAGAGTAAGTATCGTTTTGATGGGTGCCCATCTTTCTTTCATTGGCTCATGGCCGCTGCCCAATTGTGATGGCAATAAACTGCATTCATCAAAGGATTCGCTTAATCCTCGTTCGGAAAAAGGGAGATGAAGAAAATCCCGAAGCCGCATCGCTAAAAACGTCCGCTTCAAAGCCGCCCATTTCAATCGAGCAACCAGCCCCGGATGTCTTGCCCTCAAGGTTCGGACAGCGATTGGCTGACGGGATGACCTCGCGCTTATCCAAACCGCAATGGTCTGCGGATTAAGCAATCTCATTCGAAAAGGAATTCGAATCAGGCGGAGCAAATCGAAAAATCATCTTCGGATACGAAACAAAAAAGTCCGACCGCTGATTCAAAGATTATTCAGCCATTGCGGTTTTCATTCTTTCATAGCGGAAAAAGTGAATTCCCCGACATAGTCAAATCGACCCAAAGACCTCAAAGAATTTGTATGTCGACCTTTCGCCTCGCCATGACCGATTTGATAAAGTCTTCTGCCGATGCTTTAACCTTGTGGCCCTATTTGCCAAGGAAGAAGCCGCCTGATGCCTTTTGGGGAAAGAAAAAAAGAGTGACCCCACTCCTTGGCTTGCATTCGCCATCTCGCGAAAAGGTTTCCAGAAAAACGCGAACGGCTTATTCTCTGGGGGCTTCAGGGCGATGGGGATAATTCCGCTTGTCATCGTACATCGCCAGATCGGCGGTTTTGAAGACTTCATCGAAGCTTAGTTTGCCTTCCGAGGAGGCGATGCCAAAGGAGGCCATGATCCCCTTCTCCTCCAGCGCTTTTTTAACTTTCGCGACATAGGCGGAGGCTTCTTCTTTCTTCGCCCCCTTCCCCAAGACGACGAGCTCATCGCCGCCGCTCCGATAAAGCCGGAACTTGCGCGGGGCTAAGCGGAGGCAGGTATCGGCCAAAAGGCAAAGCGCCTGATCGCCCGCTTGATGGCCGCCGGTGTCGTTGATGCCTTTTAAGCCGTTGAGATCAAGCAAGACCATGACGAAACTCGCCCGAACCAAACGTTCCGCATCGGCATAAAGACTCCGCCGATTCCATAAGCCCGTGAGCGCATCGCGTTTATAGATGTCGAGATCGAGATAGATGTAATAAACGGTGCAGGAAACGACGAGGCAACCCGGCGAAAGGAATTTGATCTCGGTTTCGCTCTCCATCACGACTGCGAAAGAGCAGATCGTCATGATGAAAACGAGAATCGCGATCTCGCCAAAGCCAATGCTCCGCGATTTGCGGACGATCTGGTACATCAATAAAACGAAATAGAGACCGCTCACAACGTGAGGGAGATAGCCGATCGGGCCGCGGACAAAGTTGTTTTCTTCCCGAAAAGAGAAAACCCAATGGCTCCAAGGGCTCGTGAAAACAAGGGCCGCCAAAACGCCTAAGGGAATCCAAAGATAAGGGTTCGGCTTTTCCCGGCGGGAAAAAACCGCCAAAATGGTCACGATCGCCGCCGGGCGGAGGACATAGCCCAAACAAGAAGTGAAATAACGGAACTGATTAAGCGTATTACCTTCGCTCAGGTAGTAGTCGCCCATGTCGGCGAAGTCGAGGACGAAGACGATCAAAAGATAGAGAAGGAAAAGCTGGTTGCTCCGTTTATCGAAGTTACGGTTAGAAAAAACGATGACCGCCATTCCCACAATGAGGCTAAGGGTCACGAAGTTTGCGAGAAGAATTTCGGGAAAAGTGGCGTTGGGATTCACTTCATCATTATAGAAACTCTCTAGAAAACTGACTAGGACTTTGGCGCAAAAGAAAAGGACCGTCTCCCTTTTTGGTTTGCTCAGCCCAGCCAGCGAAAAAATCAAGAAGAGAACCCCATAAAAAAGGGGATGGCGTTTCGTCATCCCCGCGAAGAGCAAAATAAAAGGCGCTAGATTCTAATGGCAAGTATCCCTTTCACGAGATCCGGCGGGATACTCCACCCAATTAGCTTTGATAGCACCTCTGGCCCACCAACGACTGGTTGATGGTCGCTCGAACAGTCCATTGACTAGCAATGTCTTTCGGGCGAGTCTATCTTGGCACGATTTTTAGAAAATGCAAGGGTTACGTTTTTCTCCTTGCTGCTTCCTTGCGAGTTTCCGTTGCAGTAGAAGAAACGATAAAAGTCAAAAAATGAAACTTTACTATCGTCTTCGAAATCCTAATTTCGTTGAATTTGTCTCATTTTTTGAAAAGAAACTCGGTGTGGAAAATAGCCACGCAAACATCTTTTTGTGCTAACGTATTCAAGCCGATTTGATGTTTAGGCCCCTAATTCATCAAATTGGCATTTTTTGTGCCCTAAAGGAACGGGTGAGGAAACCCGCTCCTTCTTTTTTTATTTTGACGAAACGGCTTCTGCCATTCGCAAGGCAAAACGAAAAGAGATCCGTCAACCGCCTCGGCAAAGGCATAAAAGCCTTTTCCCTGACGAAAAAGGGCTATGTTGCCTTGTGGCTGTGGGAGGTCTCCGACCGACCCGCCAACTCATGAGTTAACAGAGTCGAAAAAAGCCCACCCCTTTGGGTGGGTTTTTGGGCATCCTCGTTAACGACGTCTGGCGACTGACGTTCAACTTGATGCAGTTCGACTATACATGATTTGAAAGGAAAGGAAAGGAAAAATTTTCCAAGGATATCAAAATTCGATTTTTTAAACCAAGTTTCGATTAAAAGTGGACTCTTGAACGATTGCAAAAGCTAAACTTTTTGTACCTACGCCACCGGCTTAATGAGTTTTCATTCTTTTTCAAATTGGAAAGAAAAAACCTTTCCGCTTTTGCGCCTTTCGCCTGGTCAAGCGAAAGAAACGCTTTTCTTTTCCGGCTGTTTCCCTTGTAAGAAATGCGCCTATAATGAACCCGCCATGTCCAAAAGAAAGACTATCCGTTTGCTCTATCTCCTCTACGCCATTTTCGGTCTTTTTTTCCTGGCGTTGAGCCTGGTCCGCCTTTTTCTTTATCTCTATGCCCCCGCCCAGCCCGCCGGGGTCAATGAAAAGGGATATCGCACGCTCTTTTTCCTCAAAGAAGGCATTGAAATTCTCATCGCTTCCTCGTTTTTGGATTATGGCGTCTATGGCACCATCCACAAAGAGGGACGGACCAAAGCTTCCTATTATGTTCCGCTCTGGTTCATGGGGGTCGGCGATAGCCTTCTTTATCTTCTTTCCGGCATTGCCATCCCCTTTTTGGCCACGCCCGAAGAGGCCGGGGACGTCATCACCTCTTTTCTTTATGCCCACTTTTTTGACCCGGTCTATCTTTTTTCCCTCGCCGGCGCGATCTTTTTAATTCGGGCCTTCCAAAGAGAAGAGAGAGGCCGCCCTTACCTCAAGCAAGGCTACATCGGCCTCGCCTTCCTTTTCCCGCTCTTTGTCTACGATTTCGTGATGTTCTGTCTCGCCAGCGTCAACTCCCTCGCTGGCGTTCCCGCCATCGTCTTTGGCAGCCTTTTCTATCTCTTCCGCCTCCTTTTGTGGATCCTCGCTTTCTTCGCCCTCAGCGAGACCGATGATTGACTCCCTGCAAAGGTCTTTTAAAAAGAAGGATAATACCCTTATGGATGAACTCGAAAACTACGTCAAGAAAGCCCTCGGATCCGACCATTCCGGACATGGCTATGCCCACGCTTTGCGCGTCCGTTCCCTCGCAAGGAAGATTCAAAGTAGCGAAGGGGGCGATCTCCATATCATCGAAGGCGCCGCCCTCGTCCACGATACGATCGATTCGAAACTCTTCGCCCATCCCGAAAAAGAAATTTCCAAACTCGAAAAGGAACTGGCTCAACTTCATTACCGCCCCGAGGAAGTCGACGCCATCCTCACGATCATCACCCACATGTCGTGGCATCTCCACGACGAAAGCGAGAAGAGCCTCGAAGCCAAGATCGTCGGCGATGCCGACCGGCTTGAAGCGTTGGGGGCGATTGGCTTAATCCGCACGATCGAATATGGGGCAAGTCGTGGCCGGGAATTCTATAAAGAAGCCAACCTCAAAAAGGTGAACGGCCACTACGGCTTCGCTACGAGCAGCGAAACGACCCTGAGCCATTTCTACGACAAACTCCTCAAACTCGAAGGGACTTTTCAAACCCCGACCGGCGAAAAAATGGCTAAAGAGCGTTCGGACTTTCTTCGCTCGTTCTTAAAAGAATTCTATTTCGAACTCGACGAGTGAGCTTTTTCGCGGATTTCTTCAGCTTCCTTTAACTTCTTCTTTCCCTCGTTGTAGAGGTTGAGGTAACCCGCGAAAAAGACGAAGCAAAGCGCCCCAATACCCAAGGCCCCATAACCAAAATATTGGCCAATCTGATAAAAGTCAATCTCCTCGCCCTGCCAAAGAATCTGGGCATGGAAGAGCTCGAAAAATAAGCCGATAAAGAAAAAAGCGAAAAAAAGAACAAAGAAAGTCAAAAGGCCCTGAAAGCCTTTTTTCTTTTGCGTATTCCCCGCGTTGCTCAGGGCTTGGATTTTGCTGTCGAGTAACGCTTCCGCCAAACGCGACAGATCACTGTTTTTCATCGTTATTAGCCTAGGGTCCGTTCCTCAAGAAATCAATTCCGACCTTTCAAAAGAAACGAAGTTATTTTTGTCAAAAAGAAAAGGGATATGATGGGGATTCTTAAGAAAAAAGCTTCCCGAATCTTTTGAACTCAGGAAGCTTGTCGCATCTCTTCAGTAGGCTTTGGCGAAGTAAGCAACAATCGCGGCGTCTTTCCCGCAAATCGGGCACTTGGCGCCGGGCTTCACCGCTTCTTGGGCGATGCAACGGGCCGTCCCGCCATTGGTGAGCTCCTTGATCTTGAGCTCGCACTCTTCTTCTCCGCAGAAAGCCATCTTGACGAAACCGCCCTTATCGAGCGCCGCATTGAGTTCGGCGATTGAAGAGGCTTCTTGGATATGCGAAGCAAGGAAGGCTTGGGCCTTTTGATACATCGCTTCGTGAATTGCTTTCAAGACCGCCGGAATCTCGTTTGGGAGTTCGGCGAGTTTCGTCACGCTCTTCTCGCCATTGACCCGCTTGGTCAAAACGCATTCGCCTTTGGCTAAGTCGCGGGGGCCCACTTCGATTCGGAGCGGAACGCCCGTCATCTCGTATTCGGCAAACTTCCAGCCCGGCGTCTTGCTCTCATCATCATCGAGTTTGGTCCGAACCCCTTCTTTCACGAGGGTATCATAGAGTTTCTTGCAGGCATCAAGCACGCCCGGCTCGCTTTGGCGAATCGGAACGATGACCGCTTGAATCGGGGCCACCGCCGGCGGCAAAACAAGGCCGTTGTCATCGCCATGCACCATGATGACCGCGCCGATCAGGCGGGTCGAGACGCCCCAGCTGGTCTGCCATGGGGTTTCTAAGGCATTGTTTCTTCCTTGGAAAGCGATGCCAAAAGCCTTGGCAAAACCTTGGCCTAAGAGGTGGGAGGTGCCGCTTTGGAGGGCTTTCCCATCGTGCATCAAAGCTTCGATCGTGTAAGTTGCTAAAGCGCCGGCGAAGGTCTCATGAACCGTCTTCCGGCCTTTCATAAAGGGAATCGCTAAGAGATCTTTGCCGCAATCATCATAGATGTCGAGGAAAGTTTTGACGTTCTTCTCGGCTTCTTCGCGCGTCTCAAAGAGGCAGTGTCCCTCTTGCCAAAGGAATTCGGAGCCGCGCAAGAAGGGGCGGGTCGTCTTTTCCCAGCGGACGACCGAGCACCACTGGTTATACATCTTCGGGAGGTCGCGATACGAAGAAACCAAACGCTTATACATGTCGCTGAAGAGAACCTCGGAGGTCGGACGGATCACGAGGGGGTCGGCCAATTTCTCGCCGCCGCCATAGGTAGCGACCAAAGTCTCGGGGGCGAAGCCTTCGATGTGCTCTTTCTCCTTGTTGAATAAGGAAGTCGGAATCACACACGGGAGGTAGACGTTTTGGGCGCCGTTCTCCTTGAAGCGCTTATTGAGATAGTTTTGGATCTCTTCCCAGATGGCATAGCCATACGGGAGATAATCGATGAAGCCCTTGACCGAAGAATAGTCCATCAATTCTGCTTTCTTGCAGACATCGGTGTACCACTGAGCAAAGTCGACATCGCGGGCGGTAATCGCATCATTTTTCATCTGAGCCATATTTTATTTCCTTTCCTTCATCGCTTTCACGCGATCGAGGTTCTTTTCATTAAGCGGGCGGAACATCGCGTCGTAGGGGGCGAAGACATCGCTCGAGATATAACTGATGCCGCTGCTGACGACCAACTCGAGGGCGGTCCAACTCATGAGAGAGTTGGCCACGATCGGTTTATTATAGTGCAACAGCTTCTCGACGAGCGCATGAAGTTCGACCCGAATTTTCGTATCCATGTTCGTCTCTTCGCTTGTCTGAGCGAAATCCACGAAAAAGGCATCGCATTTTTCGTAGATCTTGCCATCGAGGAGCAACGTCTTGCCCGAGAGGAGGATCGCCACCTCGAAACCGGCTTCGTGGATTTCGTTGAGCGTCTCGACAAAGCGGGAGAGCCCCGCCGCATCGACATTGACCGCCACGTCCTCTTCGCCGAAGAGGAAGACGAGATTGGCTTCTTGGGCATCGCGGAAGTGGGAGAAGAACGGCACGAGGAGCGACCTCTCTTGCATCCGGACGGGATAATAGAGCTTCTGAGTCTT
>Ga0172377_10004802_pt1 | contig 13870 bp, 10 predicted proteins | sample Pumphouse3metaG_FD_119749 | JGI IMG/M metagenome (GOLD analysis project Ga0172377, IMG submission 119749) | Leachate microbial communities from a municipal landfill in Southern Ontario, Canada - Pumphouse #3 metaG | ecosystem: Engineered > Solid waste > Landfill > Unclassified | place: Canada... | reverse complement strand
ATAGGAAGAGCCGAGATTGAGAACCATGCACGGGGTGACAATGTTGACGATGGTCAGCGAGTAGCCGAGCAGGCGCATGGTCCCAAAGGTCCAGATGATACCGATCACCGACATGGAGAAGGGGAGCAGTACGCTACGCTTTGCTTTGAAACTCAGGTAATAGACCAAGAGTATGGCTACGAAGCAGAGGGAGAGCAGGATGCTGAGGTCCCGGCCAAGGTAGTGCATCAGGCGGTTGGTGATGACCGCACCCCCGTTGATTGAGATCTTCATTCCCGCTTCGGTAAGCGTGCCAAGCATATCGGCAAGCTCTTGCTCCTGCGCTTCGGTGAGGGCAGTCGATTCAAAACTGAACAAAAAGCCCTGCAGGTCTTCACTTACCAGATAGTTCCTTACCAAGGGATCTGATGCAATACGGCTTTTCAGCAGCTGTGCTTCCTCTTCCGTCCATGAGGTTTGGGTATCCTGGTGGGAAGAGAAGGGCATGGTTGCCAGACGTGTTCCCCGTTTCTCCAGAGTGACGAAATCCAGGACCGAATAGCTCTTGCTGAGGTACTCAGTGTGTTCGAGTGCTTGGATTGTTGCTTCAATGAGGCTCAGATGCTCTGCAGTATAGAGCGTAGGACTCTCTATCATGACAAGGTAGGTCGTGGTATAGCTCGGCTCATCAGAAGTCGGAGGAGCTGTTGGCTCGGTACTGGCGACAAGATGGTTGCCCAAGGATCCTGTTTCCAGCTTTCCCGTTTCCGGGATCTGGTCGGATGATGGAACAGAGGAGGTTTTTGTCTGGGCTTGTACGCCGGACTCCACCACATACGTGGTCTGTCCCTGCAACTCGGTCATCAGGGAGTTGTAATCTGCATTGAGATGCAGAAATGCAGCATGATAGAGAAAGAATGCTGTAATGACCATGATGATGGCCAGTGTCAATTTGCTGTGCTTGCCGATGAGGCGCAGTAGATCGAATTTCATGTGTCTCCCTTACAGGCTTGACCACAGAGTATAGCATAGAGCGGGGCCAAGAAAAACCCACCTGGATGCCAAGTGGGTTGATTGTTTAGTCGTGATATCGTTTTCGGCTACTGGGCTTTTTGGGGAAGGAGCCTTTCTTGTTCTTGGGAGAGCTGTACTTCCCATGACTGCGGGCAGGCCGGTCTTCGAAGGCGGGTGCTACACGGTGGTAGTCCTCGTCCCCATAGGAGTCCCGACCATACGGCTGGAAGTCCTCCCGTTCCCTGCGACCTCTGAACGGTGCCGATCCCCGACGATCTTGCGAATAAGGACGCTCCTCATACCGCTCTCCGCGGGTTCTGCCGCTGAGATTCTTGCCGTTCGGATTGTCAGGCTTCGCCCTGGTGATGAGCGGCTTGCCTTCCGGGCTCTGGGCACTGAAGGTCTGCAGGATACGTTCGGCAACCTGCAGGGGTGCACTGACGAACGAAAAGTCATCGCGTACCGAAACATCCTGGATATCGCGATCCTCTGCTCCCACCTGTTCGATCAGGTAGTCGATCAGCATACGCTTGTCCAGTCCATCCTTCCTGCCGCGGGCAATGAAAAGACGGGTGATACCGCTCTCTTCACTGAACGAGCCTTCACTTCTGCGCTCATTGCGACCTTGGGAGATCTGCTGATACTTGGAGACGTCCAGCTCATCCTTGTAGAAGTGGTCGAGCAAGGCTGAGACCACGAGCTCGGGATCCTTTCCTTCCAACAGCTGCTCAGCAATCGGCAGGAAGGGGCTGTCCTCTCCGGTTTTCTCTTCAAGTGCGGTAAGCTGGCTGAGAATCCTGGCCCGCTTGATCTTGATGATCTGGCTGGCCTCAGGCACCGACTCGCGTCGGATATCAGTCTTGGAAACTTTCTTGATGAAGGAGAAGCGCTTGAATTCGCGCGGTGCAACAAAGGTGATGGCCACGCCGGTCTTGCCTGCACGTCCGGTTCTTCCTACCCGGTGGATGTAAGCATCCGGATCCTCGGGAAGGGAGAAGTTGATGACATGGGTAAGATCGGAGATATCGATGCCACGGGCAGCTACGTCCGTAGCCACGATGATGCTGATCGACCGTTCGCGCATCTTGTGCAGGATGAGCTCACGCTGCTTCTGGGAAAGGTCTCCATGAAGCGGTTCTGCATCGTAGCCGCGGTCCATGAGCTTGCGCCCGATTTCATCACACTGGACCTTGGTTCGGCAGAATACGATGCCATAGAAGCTCTCCTCCATATCGATGATACGGGTAAGTGCCTCAAGCTTGTCACTCTCCCTGACCTCGATGTAAATCTGGTCGGTGAGGTCACTGGTGTTGGTGTCCTGCTGGATCTTGACCATCTGAGGCTCATGCATGAATCGCTCGGCAAGACGCTGGATAGGTGCAGGCATGGTGGCGGAGAAACAGAGCATCCTCTTTTCTTCGGGTGTCTGCTTCAGTACTTCCTCAATGTCATCGATGAAGCCCATGTCCAACATCTCGTCAGCCTCATCGAGGACAACGAACTTCAGGTGCTCAAGATTCAGCGAGCCCCTTCTGAGGTGGTCGAGGATACGGCCCGGGGTCCCGACGACAACATGGGTGCCCCTGCGCAGCTTGCGCAGCTGCAGTTCCATCGATGCACCACCGTATACGGCAGCAATCTCAAGCCTGCGGTCTCCCCGTAGGGAGCTGATCTCTTCTGCGGTCTGCACGGCAAGTTCTCTGGTCGGTGCAAGGATAAGTGCTTGTACTTGATAGAGGGACGGGTCGACAATTTCGAGAATGGGGAGGGAGAAAGCGGCAGTCTTGCCGGTTCCTGTTTGTGCCTGGCCAATTACGTCTACCTGGTCCTTAAGGAGCAGGGGAATACAGGCAGCCTGAATCTTGGTGGGTTCTTCGAACCCCTTCGATGCGATGGCGGCAATGGTTTGCGCGGACAGTCCTAGGTCCGCAAAGCTGGTTAACTCTGACATGGATCTCCTGAAAAATGTATGGATGGATTATCGGTTTCACTCCGAGATATACAACTAAGCCAGTCCAGTCTATACAAATGAACAACTTCTTGCAAGACAGAAACATCCTAAATGGGAAAATTCCCTTACCAGCGGTTGTATACCTCCTCTGCGAAGCCCAATGCATCCGTGATTGCAAGCGTCGTACCGTCGTCAAGGATGCACATGCCGCGGTATATTCCGAAATATTGATGCTGGTTGCTCTTGATGAGCACAAAATTGGTGGTGCTGCTTCTGTCCACGACGGGTTCGAAGGTGAGTTTGAGCCTGCCTTCCGCATCCTGTATCTCCCAAGGCTTTTCCGGATGTTCCTTGTCGAAGGAGAAGGTCACGTTGCCCAGCTTATGCATGATGTGGTTGTAGATGATGGCATTCTCACTTGCAGGAGTCCTGTCTGAGAAGCCATACCCCAGATTCAGGCCGAAGGGAACGTTCTCAACCAAGGTGGAGACACTTGCCCAGTACCAGGTGTTGGTATAGGTCCACCGGCCCCTTCCCCAGTCCAAGACTCCCCACGCTTCCCCAAGCAAGAGGTTTTCAACTTCCAAACCTCTGCGCACAGTGCCTTTTGCCGCCAGGCAGTTGATCTTTTCGTTGAGATAGAAGGCTTTTCTCTGTTCCTTCCAGCTGGTTGCGATGTTCAGGCTCTCGGCATTTCTCTCTTGTACCAAAGTGATGTCGATATCAAGGCCCACCGTCCCGTCAGGAAGGATCATCTGCGGGCAGGCAGCCATGAGATGGCGCTCCTGTCCCTTCTTGATGAAGGCCAGGCGTAGTTTCTTGTCTGCCCATGAAACATGGCTCTCTTCCTGGGATGATGGGGCGAGGCCGAGTTTACCAAGAGGGAGAAACGAGAGGGCATCGCTTTGGCTTACCGCTTTTCTTTGGAAGTCGATATAGGCGATGGCAAAAAGGGCTGCATACCCGAGGTCACTGATCGTGAGTGCAACGGCGTAGCCTCTCTGCTGGTTGACGATGGCATAGTAGTCCCACTCCTTGATCCTGGGCTTGCCACCCTTGACCTGGGTACGGTCGTAGTGCCACAGCGGATGGCGTGCCCAACCCTCTTCGACGATATGTCCCTTCGCGTCCAGCAGATTCTGCTTGCGGTCTACTTCATGTTCCATATCTTGCCTCCTATAGGTTCCAGTCATCGACGGTAAAGGTCTTCATTGTGTAGGAAGGGGAGGCTAAGTCCAACGTGATGGTCTTCAGCCCCTTTGCATGGATATCCGCACCATACGAGCCGTAACTTGCACTGCGGCCATAGTGCAGGTCAATCCCTTCCCAGGTGCCATGAAAATCGTTGAGGTGATCATGCCCGCTGAAAATTGCGACGGTATTGCCTTTTTCCTGCATTGCGGCAAAAAGACCGCTGTTGTCCAGCGGGACGTTCACAATCTTGTCGTTCTTTACTCCCACTGCAGTCCCACTCTCCCACATAAGCTTGAACTCAGGGATGGGGATATGGATGAATGCGTAGAGGGGAATATCACCAAGCCCATCCTCAACCCACCGGTACCAGGCGATTTGGGAGGGGTAGATGTAGTCAGGGGCAATGACCGAGTCCTCGTAGATCCTGCTGTCGTGCGAGTCGAGCAACATGATGGCCTGCTGGGGAATGCCCTCACGCGTCAGCACCACCGGATAGTCGCTGTAGCCGAGGACCCACTCCTCACCGGTGGAGAAGAGGGCGGTGTCAAAGCTGTCCAGAACTGAGGCCAAGGTTCTGTGGTCGTGCTGGTATTGCCCGTCGTGATTGCCAAAGCAGTATGCCCACTTGCGGTTGTGTTTCTGCATGAAGGATGCGAACTCGGTGAGCATCTGTACCCCATTGAAACTGAACAGAAGATCGCCGCTTATGACCGTCAGGTCTGGATCAGTCTCTGCAAAAGCACGTTCGAGCAGTGCATAGATCTTGTCCCTATTGGAAAACGGCCCTCGCCGGAGATGGAAGTCGGTGCCCCAGAGAATGGTGAACGTGCCATCCTCCGGATACTCCATGGTGAAGGCTTTTTTCTCTGCCACTACTTCGGACAGGTCAAAGGGTTGCTTTGGAACGCTGAAAAGTTCTGAAAACCGGTCGACCTGCTGGTACAATCTGGTGTTGGTAAGCCCGTCTATGACCAGATAAGTGACTATGCCTCCCGCTGCAAGGAGGACCAGCAGCGATATAAGAAGGGTTTTGAGGACCCAGACAGAAGATCTCTTCATGATTATCCATAGGCTATCACAGAAGATGTCAGCATTCCATACAAAAAAATGCTGGTACCGAAGTACCAGCATTTCGTAGGTGAGACCCGTGATTGGCTTAGGTGGGCTGTCCCAGGACCACGGTCAGGAAGGTGGTCAGGAAGTCGTCCTTGAACTGGTCGGAAGTGTACAGAGCCTGGGAGAAATCCTGCTGATTCTGGCTTCCGCTGTAGTAGTTGTAGAACATGGACAGGTAACTTTCCATACCCTCATCCTTTGCATCCTCTCCGGTTTCCACCAAGAGGTAGGAGGTGCCGACCTTGAGCGGATCGAGCAAGGAGTTGGGCTCAGCCTGGAACAGTTGCTTCTGGACATCGCCGGCAGCAGCTGCCGCAAGCAGTCCATTCTCATCGGTATAGGAGAAACCGCTCATGTAGCTGCTCTCTCCAGCATTGTACGGGGTGGCAGGAACTTCCACGATCTCAAGATTGTGATCGAGGGCGACCTGGTCGAGTCCCGCTTCCTTGGCCTGTGCACTGTAGGTTGCAGCAAGTTCAGAGAGGTAGGTGTCGATGACGGCACTTTCGCTGGTGGCCAGATAGGCCTTTACCGAAGCAAGGGTGGCTTCGCTTGCAAAGTCAGGCTGGGTGGCAGCGCTGTTGATCTTGTAGAGGGTGAATGCGCCATTTGCTTCGAAAGGACCGATTACATCGCTTTCCTTGGCACTGAGCAGGGCAATGGCCTCATCTGCATTCTTGAAGTTGGAGACAACTCCGTAGTAGTAGATCTGGCCGACCTTGCCGCCTTCTGCTGCATAGGAGTCAAGACTGTTTGCAACCGCAGCATCCTCAAAGGAAGTTGCGCCGCTCTTGATGGAGTCGTAGACACTCTGTGCTTTCTCAGCGGTATCGAGAGAGATGACACTCAGATCCATCATGGAGAAGAGCTGCTTGTTCTGCAAGGCATATTGGGCAGCAAGCTCATTCGGATACAGCTGGGGTTCAAGGCCGAGATAACGGAACGTCCTGCCCTGGGAAGCCATATCTGCAATGTAGGCAGCTTCGGCTGAGGAGGAGAGAACCGTGCCGATGTCATCGATGACGATCTGATAGGGGAGGGAACGGCGGATGGACTTGTCAACCGAGGCTTTCGTCTCGGCACTTGCCTTTTGGTAGGTGTCTACGTCGAACTTGCCATCCTTGTGGTAGGCTCCGCTTTCTATGATTGCGCGGGTCACCACCTCGTCTGCTGCAATGATGCCTGCCTTGGAAGCGAGCTGGTTGATGGCCGTGAAGAGAACCGTGCTGTCATAAGCACTCTTCCAGATCTGGTAGAGAGCCTGCGTCTGGTCGACGCCACTGGACTTGTACTGGTCTGCATAGTTCTGGACCTGGTCATAGAAGTAGTTGCCGTATGCGTACTTGATCTCTTCCTTGCCATAGGTACCGAACACAATGCCGTTGCTGTTGCTGTTCTTGCCGACGAAGGCTTCGATGGCCGGGGCCAACACGAAGGACACGGCAATAAGGATCAGGATAATCATTCCCAGAACCCAGCCGATTGTTATCTTGCGTTTGGGCTTGAGAGCGGCTTCTTTCTTGCCCTCAACCACAGCTGTGCTCTTTTTTGCTTTCTCGAAGGCGAGAGCCTTGGACTCCTCTTCGGGTTTCTTTCCGTTCGTGTTGTCGTCTGCAGACATGATAAACCTCTTTTCTCCGGTGCATTTTCCGCATGTGCGGACAGTCTTATGAAAAATAGCATTTCACTTGGGCACTGTCAATGAATAGCGCAGGAAAAGGGCCCTCCAGTATTTTTATCTCGTATTGACATTCACCACACCAATGGGTATATTGGACCTCGGCTGTGAAGCTGACGGGTAGTAGCGCAGGGGCTAGCGCACTTGGTTCGGGACCAAGGGGTCGGAGGTTCAAATCCTCTCTGCCCGAGAGATAATACGAGATAACTCCTTGTTTCATATAGAGAAATGAGGAGTTATTTTTATATGCACCGGAGGTGGAATGTGTATACGGTACTTGCTTTGGACCTGGATGGAACGCTGACAAACACCACCAAAGAGATCTCGGAACGCAACAAGAACGCAGTTCTCGCTGCCCGAGAGAGAGGGGTGCATGTCGTACTTGCAAGCGGAAGACCGGTGTTGGGCATCGAGCATGTGGCCCGGGAACTGGGCCTGATCGGCACCGAGGCAACCATCCTCGCCTACAACGGCGGCCAGTTGGTCTCAACAGCCGACCTTTCCGTACTCTGGGAGCGCACGGTCGACCTTCAGACCATCCAAACCTGCTTCCGGTATGCAAAGCAGAACGGTCTTGCAGCCCTCTCCTATGATGAGGTGGGGGTGATCACCGAGATGCCTGATGATGTGCACGTGAAGCTGGAAGCATACAACAATGCCATCCCTATCCGAAGGGTTGATGACCTTATTGCCGAAACCCCCAATCCGATGCCCAAGGTCATGATCGTAGGCGAGCCTGCCCGGCTCTTGCAGGCGCGGCATGATCTCCTGCCTCTGGTGGGCGAGCAAGCGGATCTTGGGTTCAGCGACCCGTTTTTCATGGAAATCACGGCAAAAGGGGTACAGAAAGCCAGCAGTCTTCGGGTACTGCTCGGCTTGCTGGGCAAAAACGAGGATGAGCTGATGGTCATCGGCGACGGGCTCAATGATGTGCCCATGTTTTCCATTGCAGGCCTTGCGGTGGCCATGGCGAATGCCAGTGACGAGGTGAAAGCCCACGCCCATGTTCTTACCTCCTCCAACGACGAGGATGGGGTCGCCAAGGCCATAGAAACACATATTTTGGCCAAATAGATCAAAAACTCTTCATACCCAAACTTCCTTCCTATGGTACAATGTCAGTTACATTCATCAAGGACCTACCATAAGGAGGGTAATCCATGAAAAAACTTACTATTTTTGTACTTGTTCTCTTCCTTGCCACCATGTTGTTCGCACAGGGTGGGAAAGAGACTGCTGCACAGGCCGACGGCCGCCCGACCATTCGCCTGCTGACTGATGCGACGGGCATTGACGACAAGTCCTTCAACGCCGCTGCTTGGAGAGGCATTGTCGAATACTACGGCGATAGCTGGGAGAACACCCCCAACCGCGGAAAGCTGTATGATGTGGTGACTGCACAGACCCAGGATATGTACATCCCGAATCTGCGCCAGGCTGCAGACGAAGGCTATGACCTGATCATGGTCACCGGCTTCACCTGGGCTGATGCCTTGGGCGAGGTTGCTCCGCAGTATCCCGACCAAAAGTTCACCATCGTGGACGTTGACTGGGTCGGACAGCCGAATGTCATGGAGTTCATCTACTCCGAGGAACAGGGTTCCTACCTCGTCGGCCTGGCCGCAGCATTGCAGGCCAAGGAAGACGGGATCAAGGATCCCAAGTTCGGTTTCATCGGTGGCGTTCCCGGCGCAACCATCACCAAGTTTGAGATGGGCTATGTGCAGGGCATCCGTTCGGTCTTCCCGAATGCCCAGATCATGGACTACTACGCCAATGACTGGGGCAAGCCGGAGCTTGCCAAGGCACAGGCGAAGAACTGGTACGACATGGGTGTGTACTGCATCTTCAGTGCAGCAGGCGGAACCGGAAACGGAACCATTGCACAGGCAAAAGAGTACCGCATGCAGGGCAAGAACATCTGGGCAATCGGTGTGGACAGCGACCAGTATGAGGACGGCATCTACAGCGGAACCGACAGTGCAGTGCTGACCAGCATGCTCAAGCGTGTCGAAAACTCCTCCCTCATGGTCCTCAAGGCTGTTGAGGAAGGTACGTTCACCGGTGGTGTGGTCCAGATGGGTATGGCCGACGAAGGCGTCGGATACTCGACCGCCAACCCCAAGCTCAGCAAGGACGTGGTCAAGCTGGTTGATGCAGCAAAAGCTGACATCAACAGTGGAAAGATCAAGATCTACAAGACCTATAAGGACGCACTTGCAAATGGTGCCGCTCCCCAGGGCCTTGCCGCTCTCGACGACTGACACAATCCGCCGGCAGGAAACTGCCGGCTCTCTTGGTGTCCATGAAAGCTCGTGGACAGCAAGAGAGCCTGGGAAAAGGAGCTGAGGGTGAGTGAATATGCTATTGAAATGAGGAACATTACCAAGACGTTTCCCGGAGTCGTAGCCAACGACAGGGTCACGCTTCAGGTGAAGAAACAGGAGATCCACGCACTGCTGGGCGAAAACGGGGCGGGCAAGTCGACACTCATGTCGATTCTCTTCGGTTCTTATACCGCAGACAGCGGGACCATCCACCTTGACGGAAAAGAAGTGGACATCAAGAATCCCAATGTGGCAACCAGTCTGGGTATCGGCATGGTCCATCAGCACTTCAAGTTGGTGCAGAACTACACCGTCACCGAGAATATCGTATTGGGGATGGAACCCACCAAAGGGCGTCTTCTCGATCTTGCCAGTGCCAAAAAGCGCGTGAAGCAGATCAGCGAGCAGTATGCCCTGCATGTCGACCCGGACTCCCTCATCGAGAACATCACCGTCGGTCAGCAGCAGCGGGTGGAAATCCTCAAGACCCTCTATCGAAACGCAAACATCATCATCTTTGACGAGCCCACAGCTGTGTTGACCCCCCAGGAGGTAGACGAGCTGATGGATATTCTCAAGAAGCTCAGAAGCGAAGGCAAGACCATTCTTCTGATCACCCACAAGCTGAAAGAGATCAAAGAGGTGGCCGACCGATGCACCGTGCTCAGGCGCGGTACGTACATCGGGACGGTGAACGTCGCAGACGTAAGCGAGCAGGATCTTGCCGAGATGATGGTGGGACGGTCGGTCAAGTTCGAGATCGAGAAGCCGGAGCAGGAAGCCGGGAAGGTTATGCTCAAGCTCGAGCATCTTTCAGTTTCTGACGCAAGCGGGGTCAGCCGGGTCAAGGATCTCTCCTTGGACGTACATGAGGGCGAGATCGTCGGTATCGCCGGTGTCGATGGAAACGGGCAGAGTGAACTGCTGGGAGCCATAACCGGTCTGATTCCCCTCACCTCGGGCACCATCCAGCTCGATGGGGAACATCTGGAGAACCTGAGCATTCGTGAGCGTATTGAGCGCGGACTTGGATATATCCCGGAGGACAGGCAGAAATACGGGGTGGTGGGTGAATTCTCCATCGCCGAGAATACCGCGTTGAAGAACTACTATCTGGAGACCTACCGTCGGCGTTTCGGCATCCTGGACTTTGCAGCCATGCAGAAGGAAGCACAAAACCTCATCGATCAGTTCGATATCCGAAGCGCTGAGGGTGCTTCCACGCTGGCAGGCAGCCTGTCGGGAGGCAACCAGCAGAAAGTGATCGTAGCCCGTGAGATCTCCCTCTCGCCAAAGGTGCTGGTGGTTGCCCAGCCGACCCGCGGTCTGGATGTCGGGGCCATCGAATACATCCGTAAGCGCCTGATCGCCGAGCGGTCGAAGGGGAGGGCGATCCTGCTCGTCTCCTTTGAGCTTGATGAGATCATGAATCTGTGCGATCGCATCGCAACCATCAGCAAGGGGAGCATTGTGGCAGTGAACAAGCAGCATGAGGTAACCGAACGGGAGATCGGCATGATGATGGCCGGCTCCAGGGCGGAGGAGTCGGTATGAACAAGAGGACACAACGACTTTTGCAATCCGATGGCTCTGTTTCGGTTTTAGTCGTCCTGCTGGGCTTTTTGGTGGGAACCATACTTGTAGCCTTGGTAGGAAAGAATCCGCTGAATATGTACAAGGCACTGCTTCAGGCACTCAGCGGGTACAACATTGACAATGGCCGGATGAATGTGCGCTACATCGGTGAGACGCTCAACTATTCGGTTCCCTTCATCCTCTGCGGCCTCTCCATGGGCTTCGCCAAACGGGTGGGTCTCTTCAACATCGGAGGAGAAGGGCAGTACATCATGGGTATGACCGTAGCCCAGGCCGTAGCCTTGCTTGGACCACAGGTACAGACACTCCACTGGATGCTTGCCATACTCAGTGCGGTGGTCATCGGGGCCTTGTGGGGTGGTGTGGTTGGTATCCTGAAGGCAAAGTATGAGGTCAGTGAGGTGGTTTCCACCATCATGCTCAACTACGTTGCCCTCTACCTCTCGCGCATCATCTGCCTGCAGCTTCCCGGGGCAACCACCTACAAGACAGCGAACTATCCCGAAACAGCTTTGATCGGGAACTCCTTTTTCCAGAAAATCACCAACAATTCGCTGCTCAACAACGGCATTTTCATGATGATCATTGCCGTGGTGGTCTACTGGTTCATCATGGAGAAGACAAGCCTCGGCTACGGCATGCGGGCAACAGGGTTCAACAAGGATGCTGCAAGGGCCAGCGGAATACCGGTGGTCAAATCCATCTCCATTTCCATGGCTATCAGCGGTGCCTTTGCAGGGCTTGCCGGCGGTATCGTAGCCTTGGGCTCATTCAAGTACGGAAGGGTCATCTCCGGTATGGATGGCTATGGGTTCGACGGTATCGCAGTCGCCTTGGTGGGCAACTGCACCGCCTTTGGCACCACGTTGGCAGGTTTGCTCTTCGGCATGCTGAAGAATGCGCAAGCCCTGATGCAAGGCAAGCAGATCCCCAAGGAGATCACCTTCATCATCCAGGGGCTCATCGTCATCTTCATTGCATTGCGCTCGGCTCTCAAGCTCTACCAGGAGTATCTGGACAAGAAACAACTGCAGAAGGAGGTGGGAGTCAAATGAGTATGATACTGGGAATGCTTCCTTCAGTTCTGATGATTGTAGCCCCGATTCTCATCACCGCCATCGGCGGCATGATCTGTGAGAAGAGCGGGGTGGTGAATATCGCCTTGGAAGGCCTCATGGCCATCGGCGCCTGCACCGCAGCGGCAGCCCACGTATTGATGGAGGGGACCGGGATGCCGCACAACCTCTCCTTGTTCCTGGCTCTGGTAATGGGCTTGGTTGTAGGCGCTCTCTTTTCGGTGGTGCATGCGGTTGCTGCCATCAATCTCAATGCCGACCAGACGATCAGCGGTACAGGCATCAATCTGCTGGCAAACGGGGTGACTATCTTTGCCAGCCAGATCCTGTTCAATGCCGACCGCACCAAGGAGTTCCGCATGGGAATGCAGACAGATGCCCTGGGCGTCTATCCCACTGCCTACATCGCCTTGGCAGTGGTCCTGCTCTCTTGGTTTGTGCTCTACAAGCTTCCCTTCGGCATGCATCTGCGTGCCTGCGGTGAGCATCCGGGAGCAGCGGAGAGCGTGGGCATCAATGTCAAGAAGATGCGCTACATCGCTGTCATCACCAGCGGCCTGCTGGCAGGTCTTGCAGGTGGATGCGTCGTGTTGACCCAGACCATCCAGTACGCTTCGAATACCATCAACGGCCGTGGCTTCATCGCCCTTGCCGCAGTCTCCTTCGGCCGCTGGAGGCCTTTGGGCGTTACGGGAGCAGCCTTGCTTTTCGGAACAGCCCAGGCTTTTGCCATCATAGCCAACAATATCCCCGCCCTCCGCGTCCTTCCCACCGAAGTGTTCAACATCCTGCCGTACGTAGTCACCCTTGCTGCACTGGTGCTCTTCAGCGGCAAGAACTACGCCCCGAGTGCTGCCGGAAAGCCGTATGAGAAGGGGGCAAGCTGATGACTCCTCACAATAGTGCAGAGAAAGGTGAGATAGCGAAGGTAGTGCTGGCCCCCGGTGATCCGCTTCGGGCCAGACTGGTTGCAGAACGCTACCTGAGCGATGCACAGCAGGTAACCTCGGTACGCAATGTACTGGGCTATACCGGTCTGTATGAGGGAAAACGCGTTTCGGTCATGGCGACCGGTATGGGAGGACCCTCCATCGGCATTTACAGCCATGAGCTTTTCACCGAGTACGATGTGCAGGCCATTATCCGCATAGGAACCTGCGGAGGCCTCTCCAATGCCGTCGAGGTAGGGGACCTGGTCATGGCGATGACGGCCAGTACGGACTCGCTTTGGGCCCATCAGTACAACCTGAAGGGGACGCTCAGTCCTGCTTGTGATTCGTCTTTGTTGCTTTCTTCGCTTGCGATTGCCAAAAAGATGCACATCAGCGCTCATGCAGGCATGGTCTTCTCCAGCGACCTCTTCTCCTCCTACAATGCCCTTGGTGCAGACAGCTGGAAAGCTTGGGCAAAACTGGGAGCACTTGCCCAGGATATGGAAACCTATGCCCTCTACGCCACTGCAGCCTATCAGGGAAAGCGTGCTCTCTCCCTGCTCACCATGACAGACAGCTGTGTTACGGGGGAGGGATTTGGTGATGAGATGCGCACCACCGGTCTGCTGCCGATGATTGAAGTGGCGCTCAAGCTTGCGCTGGAGGTATGAGCATGGAGTTTCTGGAGGCGATGACTCATCGATTCGCCTGTAAAAAGTATGATCAAACGCGTAGCCTTGGTGAGGCTCAGCTGAAAGAGATTCTTGAGTATGGGAGACTGACACCCACCTCCTTCGGTCTTGAGCTCTGGTCCTTTGCCGTAGTGAGGACCCAAGAGAAAAAGCAGGAGCTTTTCCATGCCTGCTTCGACCAGGAGTCGGTTTCAACCAGCGCTGCCACCATCGTGGTGCTTTCACGTACGGAAGCTTTTGCCAACCCTGATGGAGAGTTGGTCCATGAACGGGGCAGGAGGTTTCCCGACCCCTTGCCGGTCTTCATCGATGATT